>Ga0206117_100546_pt1 | contig 35367 bp, 25 predicted proteins | sample 3A5Ametagenome_FD_177997 | JGI IMG/M metagenome (GOLD analysis project Ga0206117, IMG submission 177997) | Enriched microbial communities from leaf-cutter ant dump, University of Wisconsin, Madison, United States - 3A5A | ecosystem: Environmental > Terrestrial > Nest > Insects nest > Nest dump... | reverse complement strand
AGTTGTACATAATGGAAGGGTTTGGCGTGCCTATGAGGAAAGTCCTGACCCAGATAATGAACGGGATTTCCATGCTTTTGTGCTTTCTGCACCGGCTAATTCGGATTTGTTGGACGCTTCGAGCTGGACAAAATCCAATATCCTTAGGTTCGACGAAAGCTGGCTCAATGCCAAACGACCTAATTGGTTTGAGGGGAATATTGTAGTTACTCCTAGTGGTAATGTGGTAGATTTTATGCGTTTGGAAACTTGGCAGGCCGTGGGTGGCGGAATGCCTATTACTACTGGAGGAGCTACAGGTTTACAACGTTACGAAGTAGCAGCTAAGATTTCCGTAAGTGCAGATGGTAGCACGGTTTCTTTTGGTAATACTGCTGCTGAATATACCCATTTTCCAGGTTCAGAATCTAAATTCACTATTCGTTATGATGCCACTTCAGGGAAATATTGGACCATTGTAAGTAAAATCAGTGTATTTACAAGTACTTGGGAAACTTATAACCTGCCATCTCATCAACGAAATGTACTAGCGCTTTATTCTTCTTCCGATCTAGTCACTTGGGATCATAAATACGATATTATTAAATGGAATGAAGGCTATCCCGTAAAAACCTGGGATGTGTTTGGCTTTCAATATGCCGATTGGCAATTTCAGGGCAATGATATTGTGGCCGTTAGTCGCACGGCTTGGTATGGAGAGCGTTATCACAATGCTAACCTAATCACTTTTCATCGTATCAGTAACTTTAGAACAAAGCAGTTGAGCGATTCACCTGCTGATTTGTTACCTCAAACCCAATCAAGCCCTATTTTGTCGTGGAAATTTAGTAACCCCGATGCTGCTGGAAGCCAAGTGAGCAGTACCTCCACTTTTACCCATACCAATTTAAATGTTTCAACGCTAAGTCGTGGAACGGGTTTAACCAATATCAACGGTTTGTTGCGTTCTTTTAATTCTACAGCACCTTCACCGGCTAATTCTTTGGCTAGCGCTATTGCCAACAATCAATATTTAGAATTTGAGGTGTCGCCCAAGTCTGGATACATGGCTTCTATTCACAGTATTGATGCTAAGTTGCGCAGAAATTCTGCTGGTGCAGTTTATTATAAGTGGGCCTATAGCATCGATGGAACTAATTTTACAGAAATAAGCGATTACAATATCCCATTTACAGACAGTAATACTGAAGGGCTTGTACAGTCGACTATTCACGTTGGCGGATTAGCGCCCTTACAAAATCTAGCAGCGCCTCAAAAAGCAACTTTTCGTATTTACTTTTGGGGAGCAACTACTTCAAGCGGTGGCTTTGCTCTTGGGCGGTATCCCTCGGGAGACAATACACCTAGTTTAGTTGTTGGTGGCGAAGTAAAGGCCATTCCACCAGCTCCACCAACTTTATTGGCTTGGCAATTTAGTGCAGTTTCGGGGGTAGTTGCAGGAAGTTTAAATGCGACGACCAATAATAGCTACCTAAATACTTCTATACTCTCTAGGGGTGCAGGATTAACCGCTTTGAGCTTGGCAAGGGGTTATTATTCTACCGTAAGTGCTTATGGTACTGCTGGCTCATCGGCTAATTCAAAAGCAACTGCTATTGCCAACAATGACTATTATACCTTTACTGTAAAACCTAAAATAGATGTTATCGTTTCCTTAGCTACACTTAATGCCAAATTGCGAAAAAATGGCAATGGACCTACCATGGTAAGCTGGTATTATAGTTTGGATGGTACTAATTTTAAGGAAATTACTCAAAGCACTAATGTGCTTGCTGGCGATACTGAAGGTGATTTACAACCTACAGTCGACTTATCGAGCATAGTCGATCTCCAGAACCTGGATGATACCAAAACCGTCACTTTTAGGGTTTATGGTTGGGGTGCAATTACCAACGCTGGAGGCTTAGGTATCGGAAGATATGCTGCGGGAGACACCACGCCTAGTTTATCTGTAGGTGGTAATTCTATTTATACTGGTGTTGATCTGGCCAATTGGAACTACGATTTGGCTGCAAAGAATTCGGCCATTAATTCCAATATCATTCACCCAGAACTACAACAAGCTACATTAAATAGAGGTGCAGGTGCTCCATATGTCAACAATTCCACGCTGTCTTATGTAGCTACTTTTGCTGCAGGTGCTAATTTTTCCACAGCTCAAAGTACGGGCGCTTATTTTCAGGCGGTACTCAATTTAAATACCACCAAGCAAATTAATTTAAGTAGTATTAAAGCTAGATTGAGAACTTCCAATGCTAAATCCGTAAAAAACTATAAATGGTATTACAGTTTAGATAATGTTAACTACACGGAAATATATACAGGTAACAATAGCATTGGTTTAACTGATGCGCAAGGTGAAGACCAACTTGAAATTAGTTTGAAGCACCTTACTGCCCTTAAAAATCTAAGCGGGACCACTAATGTTTATTTCAGGATTTACGCTTGGGATGCTGATGCAGGAAGTACAGACTCTGAACGAGGCTTTGGTTTTGGCAAGGGCGAAAACAGCATAACCGGAAGAAGTGTGCTCACTTTTACGGGAACTGTTGTTGAAGATAATCAGGTGATGCCTGTTAATGATTTGAAGTTTTCTGGTAAAGCCAATAAAAATGTAGTGCAATTGCAATGGACCACTTCTACAGAAAAAGATAATGCTCATTTTGAAGTTCTTCGCAGTATCAATGGTGCGGCATTTGCCTCTTTAGGACAACTAGCCGGTAAAGGAACCACTACTCAAAAAAGCGAATATAGATATGCCGACAACAACCCAGCTTTAGGTTTGAATTATTACCAATTGAAGCAGGTTGATTTTAATGGAGGAAGTAAACTTTATGCTCCAATAGTGGTGTCTGTTAAAATGAGCGAGCGTCATTTCCAGGTCAATGCACCTGCCCAGCAAGACGTGGTCAATGTGTTCACTTCATCTCTCTATGGAAATGCAACTATCGAAATCCATGATATGGTAGGCAGGAAGATATTGAGTCAAAAGTTTAAGCTAGCTGGTGGCGAAGAACGTTTAACCTTACCAGCAATTTTAAACAAGGGAGTATATTTGGCAAGTCTGTGGGTAGAAGGGCAGCCCATCATCAGTAATAAGTTTATCAAACCATAATGTTAAAACGTAATATTCTATTTCTGGGCTTAAGTATAAGTAGTTCTTTTGCGCTGGCGCAACGCGATTTCTTGATCAGTGGTGAGCCTATTAAAAATGGTAATGCTAGCGGTATCGGCAATTTTGCGAACCCTTCTTTAACCGGAATAGTAATGGGAACTGCAAAAGTAAACGATGATGATTATCCCGATTTGTTTGTACAATCAGATATTAGGGCGCCAGGGACCTACCTCTATCATTTCAAGAAATTGACTGAAAGAGGGGAGCCCGTTTTTTCGCAAGGAATTAAATTGGCTTTGCCTTTTGAAGATACGGGCGAGAATAAGGGCGTTATCCTACAAAATCCTGATAAAGCAATTTTTGGTTTTTGGCGCTTTGGCGGAAAGCTCCTGAAAAAGGCCACTTTCAACCCTAAAGACACCAGTTTTGGAGAGGCAAAGAATATTACTGTTAACGGTTTGCCTTGGGGCATGTCAACTTTTGGCATAGTAAAGACTCAACAAGGTAAATACCTATTTCTGTTTACAGTACCAAAGTCCGTCTCAGAAAATGTAAAGATGAAAGTGGATAGTGCCTACTATACTCCAGAGGGATATTGGCCAAATGCTTTAACGGAAGTAGGCATTTATGGAGCGGTAGCTAATGATTTAGAAAACCTTACCAAATTGGAAGCAAAACCGTTAACTGAGCTAAATCAAGCTTATTTCGGTATGAGCGGTTACACTAGCTTTCAGTTTAATGATAAAGAACAATATGTGCTTTGTGGTACTCGTATGGGTAATATCCTTGCTTATCAAGTAGCCGGTGAACAGCTTCTTCCTTATCAATACGTGGTAGATCAAAATCAAATTTTGCTTCGTAGTCCAACCGTGAATGCGTTTCCTGCTTATTTTAAAATAGAGGGTAAAACTGAAGGTGTTTTTATTTCGGGAGAAGGAGGGATTACCTATTATCCAAATACCAAGCAAAAAGATAAACAAGGCAATTTGGTTTTTGGAGATGCCGTTAGTGTAAAGCAAGAAAATCCATTGTTGTACGGAGGTTCATTGGTAGTACCCAGTTTAGCCGATTGGGACGGTGATGGCTTGATTGATATGGTTTCGGGGAATTCGGCAGGTAACATCCTGTTCTTTAAAAATACAGGAACCAACCAAAAACCTGCATATCAAGATCCTGTGGCTTTAAAAGCTGGTGGAGTTGCTATTCATGTGCAGCCAGGTTATCGCGAAGATATACAGGGGCCTCATGAAGCTCGCTGGGGCTATGTTTGTCCAGTGGTATACGATTGGAATGGCGATGGTTTGCCTGATATCCTTACAGGCGATAGTCGTGGAAAATTTATGGTGTATCTCAATATTGGCACTAAAGCCAAACCCGAGCTAGCAGTAGAACAACCACTTTTTTATAAAGGCTTAAATGTGCACGGAGGTTGGCGCTCTATCCCTGGCGTTGCGAATATGGCAGGGAAGGATGCTTATGTGATTTTAGATTCAGATAACCAATTTCATCTCTATTATAAGATAGATGCCTATAATATAAGTGATGGTGGTAAGCTTAAATTAACCGATGGGACTTTTATCAATGGGCATCGTCGTAAGGGTGGGCAAGTAGGAAGAGCCAAAATTCAAATTGTAGATTGGGACGGTGATGGAGTAAAGGATTTACTAATTGGAACTGGAAGGGGAGCGGCAATTCCCAATCCCATCAATGGTTTGCCTTATTTCCGTAAAAAGAAGGGGGAAGGAGCTGCGGTACTTTTCCTGCGTAATGCGGGTACAGATGCTGAGCCTGTATATGAATTTCCAAAAATGATGAAGTTTAAAGGGAATGATATTCTTTTGGGAGCACATGAATGTGCACCAACTACTGCCTATATTGGAGGTGATGGAAAAACTTTAAACCTTGTGGTAGGAACTGAATATGGTACTTTTATGTTTTATGACAGAAAAGACCTTTCTTGGAAATAGGTCATTTATCAAATATGTTACCCAATAGCCTTAAATACTTTTTAAGGCTATTGTATTTTGCAAACTTTTGTTTTATTGTTGTAAAAGCAAATAACTGTGTTTTTGTTATGTAGGGCAATGCTTCATTATATGATAATATGCTACAATAAATAGCTAATAATCACAATTACTCATGTAAAGTTATCTGCTATCTTTATACTATCTAAATAACCAAATATACAACCAACAACAGTGAGGCCTTGAAATCTCATTAACAAACTAAACAAACAACCAAATAAACTGAAGATAAATAAATGGGTATGAACGTCCACAAACTGCGCTAAGCAACCAGCAAAACACAACGATCTCTCCAATAAATCTTAATAACCAAATGAAGTTAATTCATTTCGGAACAATCTTTTTTTGTCCCGAAGCATGGATTGGCAATAGACAGATATGAATTTTAAATAGAAGCGATAATGCAGTACCTTTTAAAAACTACGAAGCTTTTGTTATTGCTTTTGTGCTGTTTTGGCGGCGCTTACGCACAACAGGATTTAAAGCTATTTAGCGGAACCATTACCGACGAAGAGGGTGAAACTTTAGTAGGCGTATACGTAAGAGTAAAGGAAGATCCCAAACGTGGCGTGGCCTCCGATAAAGACGGTAAATTTTCACTGCGGGCCCGCGATAATGAAACTATTGTGTTTACAATAGTAGGTTATTTGCAAAGGGAAATACCAGTCAAAAATTTAGGTAATGCTGCTATCAAACTAAAGCAAGATCCAAAAGCGCTACAAGAAGTGGTGATTATTGGTTACGGGCAAGTGAATAAGCAAGATATTACGGGCTCTGTTGGGCAGGTGAAAATAGAAGAAATGACCAAGGCGCCAGTAACTTCATTTGAAGAAGCGTTGGCAGGTCGTATTGCAGGTGTTCAGGTCTCATCCAATTCAGGTCAACCAGGTGATGATATCAATATCGTGATTCGTGGTGGAAACTCAATTACCCAAAGTAATGCGCCGCTTTATGTTGTAGATGGTTTTCCTATAGAAGATTTTAATGCCAGTTCCATCAATCCGGATGATATAGAATCAATCAGTGTTTTAAAAGATGCATCGGCTACAGCTATTTATGGTACAAGAGGTGCAAATGGAGTGATCATTCTGGAAACCAAAAAAGGAAAAATAGGTAAGCCGCAAGTTTCTTACAATGCATTTGTGGGCTATCACGAATCTACCAAGAAAATGGAGATGATGACACCCTATGATTTTGTGCGCTATCAATTGGACAGGGATCCCATAAGCATGACGGATATGTATCTTACCAAACCTGGCTACACTTTACAAGATTATAAAAACGCCGATCCTATTGATTGGCAGGATCATCTTTTTAGAAATGCTTTAGCGCATAACCACAGCTTGTCGCTCCGTGGTGGTACAGCACAAACTAAATATTCCTTCTCCGCTAATTTCGTAGATCAAGATGGGGTAATCATTAGTTCTGGATTAAACAGGAAGCAAATGCGTGCAGCTATTGATCAAAACATCAATGCCAAACTAAAAGCATCTCTAAACATCAATTATTCCTACGATAAAAATTATGGACAAACGGTAGCAAGCCAAGCGTCAAGTGCCAATGCTTATGCTACTTATTTAATGTACAGGGTGTGGGGCTACAGACCGTTAAATACAGGAGGTGCCGATCTTTTCGAAGATTTATTTGATGATGATGTGAGTTCCGCAACGGTGCTGGTGATGAACCCTATTGTGTCTACCAAGAATGAAATCCGCCAACAGGGAAGAACAACCTTAAATATTAATGCAGGTATTACCTACGACTTTTTGAAGGACTTTAAACTTAACATTAGAGGAGGATATAATACCCGAATTACCCGAAACGAAAGCTTTAACAATTCCAATACTTATAGAGGCTTTGCAACACCTAATAACCTTTTGGGCGTAAATGGGTCTTTTGGCGAAATTACTTTAAACGATTGGATGAGCGAAAATACGCTGACCTACAAAAAGCGTATCAATAAAGATCATCTATTTGATGTGTTATTGGGGGCAACCGCTCAAGGAACCAATGTGGATAACTACGGCTTTGTGGCTATTAATATTCCAAATGAAGAATTAGGCTTAAGGGCCTTGCAATTAGGTATTCCTAATTCCGTAACTTCGTCTGCAGGTGTAAATACGCTAGTGTCGTTTTTAAGCCGTGTAAATTATAACTATAGATCTAAATATTTGTTTACCGCCTCAATCAGAACCGATGGTTCTTCTAAATTTACTAAAGAAAACAGATGGGCCTATTTCCCTTCGGTAGCCTTTGCATGGCAAATGGGAAAAGAGAATTTTATGAAGAAATTACGCTTCGTATCCGATTCGAAATTAAGGATCAGTTATGGCGTAACAGGAAATAACCGTATCAACGATTTTGCACCTTATATGTCGTTGGATGTGGGCGACTATTACTCATTCAATGGTGAAACACCAAAATATGCCATGGTAATTAGTAGTTTGGGTAATCGTGATTTAAAGTGGGAGAGAACTTCTCAGTTAGACATCGGTTATGAACTTTCCTTATTCAAAAATAGAATTAACCTCACCGTTGACGCTTATAAAAAAGTAACTAGCGATTTGTTGCTGAATGCTAACGCGCCACTCAGCTCTGGTTTCAATACTGTGATGAGGAATATTGGCAAGATACAGAACACTGGATTGGAGTTTACCTTAAATACGGTGAACATCAAAACCAAAAACTTCTCATGGTCAAGTGATTTCAATATCTCTTTCAACAGAAATAAGGTATTGGCGCTAACCGATGGTGAATCTAGCATGTTGACAAATGTTTCCTTCACTGGAGATTATAACGGGACACCACTTTATTTTGCACAAGTAGGTAAGCCGGTGGGTTCATTTTATGGAGTAGTATGGGCAGGTAATTACCAGTATTCGGATTTTGATAAAAGAGCCGATGGAAGTTACACGTTAAAAGCTACGGTGCCAACCAATGGTAATGATCGCGGCACCATTAAGCCAGGAGATATTAAATATGTAGATCAAAATGGTGATGGTGTAGTGAATGAGAAAGATATGGTAATCATTGGTCGTGGCTTACCTAAACATATTGGTGGTTTCAACAATAATTTTAACTACAAAAATTTTGCGCTTAGCGTATTTTTACAATGGAGCTATGGTAACGATATCATGAATGCCAACAGATTAATGCTTGAAGGAAACCCGGCAAACAGGCCTAATCTGAACCAATTTGCAAGCTATAATAACCGATGGACTCCAAACAATCAGAACAATACCTATTATGGCATTGATGGTGCAGGACCTAGGGGAGTTTATTCAACCCGCACACTCGAGGATGGTTCGTTCCTGAGGTTGAAAACCGTACAATTGAGCTATAGCTTCCCTAAAAAGATGATCAAATCACTGACCGCATTGCAGCTTTACGTATCAGGTCAGAATTTATTCACTTGGACAGATTATTCAGGGATGGATCCAGAAGTATCTACTCGTAATTCTATCCTTACACCTGGCTTTGATTATTCTGCTTATGCCCGAAACAGGATCACCACTTTTGGACTTAAGGTAATTTTTTAACAAGATAAAACATGAAAGCGACATACAGAATATCTCTACTCTTTGGATTGATGCTTAGCCTATCTTGTAATAAGATATTGGACGTGAAGCCTGAGGAATATATCATCGTGGCAGATGATTATTACAGAACGGAAGAACAATTAAATGCTGCATTAAGAGGTGCCTATGCCATACTGGCCGATGGTACTTTGTACGGTGGCAATATGTTGGGGCGCTTAGGTTTAGAAACTGATGAAGGCTATGAGTCTTACAGTTCGGATTTAGCCACTGTTGGTGACTATACCGTTTTTGCGAGCGACTCGAAAATATTAGGTTACTATCGTTCCGTATATCGCGGTATTAACAGGGCAAATTTGCTTTTAGAAAGTGTAGATGATCCTACGATTCAAATTGCTCAAGTAGAAAGAAGTCACATTAAAGGGCAGGCGCTATTTTTAAGAGGCTATTACTATTTGATGTTGGCTAGTAAGTTTGGTGGCGTACCTGTACAGTTAAAAGCTACACGTTCTGCTAAAACCGAAGATTTACAGATTCCTCGCTCGACTTTAAAAGAAGTTTATACAGTAGTATTAACCGATTTGCAAGCTGCCGCTGATTTGTTAAAACCCATTACACAGGTGTCTGCAGGAACCATTGCTACCAAATCTGCTGCATGGGGAATGCTGGCCAGAACCTGTTTGTACATGGCGGGGCAACCTTTAAATGAAGCCGATAAATATGCAGAAGCAGCTGGCTGGGCTAAAAAAGTAATGGAAACAGGTCAGCATGATTTGAATGCTTCCTATCAGCAGGTTTTTGTGAATTTGGCCACCGATAAGTTTGATACTAAAGAAAGCATTTTTGAGGTTGATTTTTGGGGAAATGGTACTGGTATTTACACCAATACGGGGGGCATGGTCGGTCGTAACAATGGAATCAGTTATCCGGCCGATGATTCTAATATCGGTTATTCTATTGGCGCAATTAGATCAAGTGCTTGGTTGTATGAAGTATATGAAAGTACAGATTTGAGGAGAGATTGGGCTATTGCCAACTATTATTATACGGGTACACCTCGCGTAAAAACCTTTTATACTGGTGGAACCCCATTCCAACGTTATTGCGGTAAATTTAGAAGAGAGAGCGAAATACTATTGCCGAAAAGCACTACCAGCACTCCGCAGAACTTTCCACTTTTGCGCTATTCAGATGTTTTATTGATGTATGCCGAAGCCATCAATGAATCGGCTCATGGACCAAGTGCTGAAGCTAATGAAGCTGTTAACCAAGTAAGGCGCAGAGGGGCAGGTTTACCTGTAAAAACACCAAGTGCACAAGTAGATGTGAATGGCCTTTTATACGATGATTTTAAGGCTGAGATTAAAGAGGAGCGTGCTAGGGAGCTGTGTTTTGAAGCCTTAAGGAAAAATGATTTGGTGCGTTGGGGCGATTTCTATAACAGTATGAAGTTTATTTTAGGCCAAGTGCCTGCAGGAACTTCTTCGTATCTGGTAAGTGCCAGGTCATATTACGGCAATGCGATGCCTCGAGATGTCGTTTGGCCAATCCCCACCTATGAAATGGGCGTAAATAGAAAACTTACACAAAATGTTGGCTGGTAAATTTTAAGGGTATGAAGATTTTAAAATATAAACTAGGTATATTTTTGGCCTTTTTAAGCCTTGGCTGTGCCAAAGAATACCACGTAGAAGAACCAACGTTACAAATTACCGCGGCGAAAACTACGGTAAAGGTTGGTGATATTGTAGTGTTTAATTTCGATGGAAATGCTGACTTTATTTCTTTTTATTCAGGTGAAAAAGGAATGGACTATGCTTTCCATAACAAAGAGCGGATTTATCAGTCAAATAACGTTTTGAACTTTAGGTCGGCCAAATACGCTGGTAACAATACAGATTGCGCTCATCTTAAATATTCAACAGATTTTAATGGACAATACGACAGGGCCTCCATCAGGGCGGCTACTTGGGTAGATATTTCCAATCAGTTTACTATTCCGCCTATTGTGGGTACGAGTGCTACTTTTTCCAATTCGGGGGATTTAGAGATTTCTAGTTTATTTCCAGCAAATGGCAAACCTGTGTATTTTGGATGGTTTTTTACCACACAAGCTAATTCGCAACGTACTCAATTTCAGGTGGCTGAATTTAAAATACAAGGTGTGGTTACGCAAGACCCAAGTTTGTCCGGTGTGGTGTATGACTTTGTAGACTGTGCTTTTAAACTGGTGTTAGGCGAGGGGTTTGATGGCGTTACGGTATCTCCCGCACCAAATATCAATTCTACACGTATTTTATGGTCGGGCACATTTGCTAACGATACTTTTAAAGAAGGTTGGGCCATTAGTGCACCTTTACATAAATCGGAGCAAGTTAATTTAGGGCTCGACAAGCCAAATCCCATTAAAATTGTATCAGATCCCGAATCGGCTTCTTATCAATATGTTTATAAAACTCCAGGTAAATACCTCGCTACTTTTTTAATTGCAAATAGCAGCGTATATGGTCGTAAGGAAGTGGTTAAACAAATCGAAATTAATGTAGAACCATAAAAGTGCTTACAGATGAAGAAAATAATATACTTAATATTACTGTTTTTGTGGGTTGGGATGGGGAACAGCTTTGCTCAGGTTTTTTCGCAAAATTTTAACAGTTCCACTACTGCTTCTAGTTATGTAAATGCAACTGCTCCAAATTCAGGGCAATTTACCTTTTTCAGCGCCTTTGGTTCTTCTCCTTTTGTGATAGATAATGGAAGGTTAAAAATCAATAAAAATGGAACAGGCTCAGCCCAGGCAGTAAGAAATGTCAATTTTGCTACGACACCAAAGGTTGCCATCATTAAATTTAAGATGGAAGTAACTAATGCGGTTAATCCTTCTACAAGTATTACTAATCACGGCCATTTCTTTGTGGGTAATGGTTTCGAAAATAGTGCGAATTTGCCTGATAATGTGGCTGGAGCAGGTAATGCGCATAGTAAATTTGGTATTTCTATTTCAGGAAATTCGTTTGCTATCAATATCATGTCGGCCTTAAATGGGCAGACAAAAGCACCTGAATCGTCTAACCAATTGTTTTCGGGGGAGCAACAAATCACTTTTGTAGTTAATAATTCGGATAATCCAATTGTTTACCAAGCGCCTGATGGAACCAATGTAAGTGTGGAAAATGATAAATGGGATTTGTGGGTAGGCAATACTAAAGTATACAGTAACCAAGCAGCTTTTGGTCCTACAGTTCCTTTGAACCAATTTAGGCTTGGCTTTCATTCCAACATTACCACTACCAATATCCTCCAAATTTATTTTGATGATATCAATGTGTATGATGAGTCAATATTACCGTTGTTTGTGACTTTTAATACCAATGGTGGCTCTGCGGTTTCTGAAATTTATGCCAATCCAAATCAAACCATTGCTCAACCCGCTAGCCCTACTCGTATAGGTTACACCTTTGGTGGATGGTATAAAGACGCTACACTGAATACTCCTTGGAATTTTACGACAGATGTGGTGACCGCACCGATGACCTTGTATGCCAAATGGACTCCAATTACTTATACCGTAACTTTCGAGAGCAACGGAGGAACAACGGTAGGCCCAGTGCAGGTGAATTATAATAGTACCTTTACCGCACCAACAGAGCCCACCAAAACAGATGTGATTTTTGGAGGATGGTATAAAGAAATCACTTTAACTACTCCATGGAATTTTACTGCGGATGTAATAACCAGCAACACTACTTTGTATGCCAAGTGGAATGACCCAAGACAAGCTATTACTTTTCCAGCCATTAGCAATAAAGTTTATGGAGAGGTTCCTTTTGTTTTAAATGCCACGGCTAGTTCTGGACTTCCAGTCACTTATCAGGCTTTAACCAATAATATTACCATTAACGGCTCAACCGTAACCATTATCAATACAGGTGTGGCTACCATTAAAGCTATGCAAACTGGCAATGCCGATTACAATCCTGCTACCCCAGTGGAGGTTAGTTTTACCATCGATAAAGCCCCTCAAACCCTTACTTTTAACCAGCCGACACCTATTAGCCGTTATGCAGGTGTGGTTACGTTAACCGCAACTAGTTCTTCTGGGCTTCCTGTTGTTTTTTCTGCTAATGAGCCTAGCGTGGGTGTCGTTACCGCCGACAATAAATTACAAGTGAAAGGTTTGGGTACCATTAAAATTACAGCCTCGCAAGCGGGTAACGAGTTTTATTTGCCCGCTACCAATGTAGAGCGAGAGGTATTGGTACATACTGCAGGAAATAGTCAAATACTAGTCGCACAAGCATTATCACCCAACGGAGATGGTATTAACGATGCGTTTGTGATTGAGGGCATCAAAGCCTATCCCGAAAATCAGGTGAAAATAATGAGTAGGAGTGGAGCGAAAGTTTACGAGCAAAAAGGTTATAACAATGATACGGTTGTTTTTGCAGGGAAAAGTAATGGTGGCGACAAACTGCCAGATGGTACCTATTACTATTCCATCGAATTCAAACAAAATGGCCAATGGGTACAAAAGAAAGGTTATCTATTTATTAAAAACTAATGCCATCAATTTCAAAACTTAAGAAAATGAAGATTAGATATATTTTTACCATACTGGGCTTTTGTTTTGTTCAATTGACTGCTAAGGCCCAGCAAAATACCAACTATAGTCAATACGGTAGCGCTGTAATTCCTGTGAATACTGCTGGAAGTTTTTTGTATAAAGATGCACAAGTTAGCTTAATTGGCCGCTACCAATGGGTTGATTTAGAAGGAGCACCTACCGCTTATCGTTTGGCAGCAAGTATGCCCGTTGGAAAATCTGACCTAAGAGTGGGATTAAACATCCGACATGAAAATGTATCTGTTGAAAAATTAGGTGAAGCATTGGCTTTTGTGGGTAAACAGGTGCAACTTTCTGGTAAGGATCACCTGGCGGTATCTGTAGGAGTCGGGTTAAGTTATTATCAGGGGAACTTTTCACAGCTATCATCCTCAGATCCTTTGTTTAATAATGATTTAAGGGAAACAGAAGGTATGCTTTCTGCAAGTGTAATGTATTATCGCCCTGATAAGTTTTATGCAGGTTTATCTATCCCTCGTTTAACGTTTTCTAAGCTTGGTTTAGGTTTAAGCTCCCTTAATTATGATGTCAGTACTTTGTATCATTTTACGGCAGGAGCTGTATTTGCTTTGGGGGCAGATTTTGATTTAAAACCTGCAACCTTGGTGAGCTATGCGAAAAATCTTGATGTTCAGGCAAATGTTTCGGCAATGGTATATGTCAAGAAAACTTTTGGTTTGGGCGCAAATATTGGAACGGAGGGAGAAATGGCTGCTTTGGCCAGTTTGTTTATCAAAAATTTGAATATTGGTTTTGGTTATCAATTTGCTACTAGCAGCAAGCCATTAACCAGAACTTTTAACAATAACACCTATGAGTTTAGCTTAACTTACCGCTTTGGTAGAGGGTTTGGAGGGTTGTTATAAAGTTAAACCTCCAGTTCCCAAATCATTACCTTTTTATCATCACCAGTAGAAATTAATTGGCTGCCATCTTGATTCCAAGCAACTTTATTGATGGAATGTGTATGTCCAATGCCCATTTTTTCGATACTAATGATTTTGTACAGCTTGAAATTTTCGGCATCCCAAAGTTTAATGCTTTTGTCTTGACTTGCAGTGACAAAGTAGGCTAAGTTAGGGTGAAACACAATGTCATAAATGCCAAACATATGCGCTGGAATGCTATTGTTGAGTTGATAGGTAATCCCATCCCAAATTTTAAGTTGCGCATCTCTACTTCCCGAAATGAGGTATTTGCCAGTAGGATGGTAGGCCAAAGAAGTGATGCCCAAGGTATGTTCCTTTAAAATTGCTTTTAAGCTATAGTCATCGGCATTATAAATATGAATGGAACTGTCCTTGCATCCAAAGGCGATTTCTTTCTCATTGGGAGAAACAGCAATACACCTCACGGTATCATAGGAAATGGGTAAACGATAAAGCTCTTCAAAATTCTCTAGAGACCATATCGCTACGGTGCCATCCTCACTACTGGTTAGCAATTCATTTTTTCGTGAAATGCTTGCCATCCCAAAAATAGGTTTGGCATGCGCGTTTATTCTGGCGGTAACCGTTTGTTTTTGCAGATCAAAAACAGAAAAAGCACCGCTTCTTTCCGCAATGAATAATTGATTCTGGTCAATATGCAGGAAATAAACCGAGCTCTGTACAGGTAATTTGACCGATTGAAAGGCCATTTTGTTGAGCGACCATTCCACCACGCCTTTATCATTTCCAGCGGTGTAAAAAATGCCTTCTTCATTTGCTCTTGTGAGGGCGTAAACAGGATTTTGGTGTCCAGTAAAAGTGCGCAGGTGTTTCAACATAATTACAAAAGTAAGCTTATCCGTATAAAAGTTTTATACTGGTGTGATTTTTGACAATCTTTTTGGAATGGTCAGCAAAACAATTTTTGTTTAGATTTGTAGTCTCTTAACTTAAACAAAGTGAAGTACTGTCATGGGTGTCGTCGCTAAATATTCTATCAAGGACCTCGAAATACTCTCGGGTATTAGGGCAGCTACGTTAAGGATGTGGGAAAAGCGATACCAAATCATCACGCCATTAAGAACACATACCAACATTCGTTATTACGGAAATGAGCATCTCAAATTGCTGTTGAATATCAATGTGCTTAACCGAAACGGCATTAAAATTTCCCATATTGCTAGAATGACTCCTTCGGAAATTACCGAGAAAGTGAAGGATTTGAGCTTTGTAAAAACAGGTGATGATGATCTTTTTGACGGTTTGATGCTGAGTATGATTGACCTGAATGAAGGGATGTTCCATCAGGTATTTTATAAAGCTGTTGCTAGACTGGGTTTTGAAGATACCATTAATAAAATCATTTTCCCCTTTTTTAGTAGAATCGGGATCATGTGGCAAATTGACTCCATTAATCCCGCACAAGAGCATTTTATCAGTAATATGGTGAGGCAAAAGCTCATTGCCGCTATAGACAATCTTGCGCTAAAAGAAAAGGCAAACCTCCAAACCTTGCTATTGTTTCTTCCAGAAGAAGAGCTTCATGAATTAGGTTTGCTATTTTTTAATTATTTGCTCAAAAGTAAAGGTTATCGTACAATTTACTTAGGGCAAGCTGTTCCGTTGAACGATTTACCTAAGATTGTTGAAATCAGCGACCCTGATATTCTGATTTGTAATGTGTCCAATCCAATGTCTGTTGGTGATGTAGGCTCTTTCATCACGAAGCTAAAAGTAGTGCCTAGTACTAAAAAGCTGTTCATCACAAGCCAGGCCATATTTGAAGAGCGTCCCGATTTGCCAAGTCATATTCATCTTTTTGAGAGCCTAAAGAAACTCATTTCCGAGTTTTAAAACACAACCTTCTGTTTACGTGTTAGCTATAGAAGTAGCCGTTGCTGATAAGACATTTTTATGTGATTTTATTTTGTTTAATTTTTTTAATAAAAAGTTAAACAAAATAGATGTATGTTTGTTGTTCACCTGAAAGATGATGAAAAATAACCCTACCCGTATAGTAGTGATAGGTGCCGGCTTTGCTGGCTTAAGTGCTGCCATTACATTGGCTGCAAAAGGATATGATGTGACGGTAGTGGAGAAAAACGAGCAGGTAGGGGGAAGGGCTAGGGTTTTTAAAAAAGCGGGCTTCACTTTTGATATGGGGCCAAGCTGGTATTGGATGCCAGATGTGATTGAAAAATTCTTTCAGCAATTTGGCCATTCAACCGCCGATTACTTTGAACTAAAACGATTGGATCCATCTTATCAGGTGGTTTACCATAAGCATGATGTTTTTGAAGTTCCTGCTACTTACAGTGAATTAAAAGTTGCATTTGAACAAATAGAGCCGGGTAGCGGTGAGATGTTGGATCAGTTTTTAGCGGAGGCCGAATATAAATATGAAGTAGGCATCAATGAATTTGTGCATAAGCCAGGTTTGAGCTTGTTGGAGTTTATGGATATGAAGGTGTTTAAGGCTGCCTCTAAACTCGATTTATTGCAGTCTTTTGCAAAGCATGTTCGTCGCTATTTCAAGTCGTCCAAATTGTTGCAACTGTTAGAATTTCCAGTGTTGTTTCTGGGGGCTATTCCTCAAAATATCCCTGCTTTATATAGCATGATGAATTATGCCGACATCAAATTAGGTACGTGGTATCCTATTGGCGGCTTTGGTGAATTAGCTAAAGCAATGTACACTTTAGCCCAAGAAAAAGGGGTTAAGTTTATGCTTGGCACCGAAGTGAAATCTGTGGAAATAAAAGCTACCAAGGTAACAGAGGTAATTACTACTCAAAAAAACTTGGAGACTGATGTGGTCATTGGTGCTGGCGATTATCATCATATTGATCAAAAAATACTTCCCAAATCATTTAGTAACTATACTCAAAGCTATTGGGAAAAGCGGGTAATGGCCCCATCATGCTTGTTGTATTATGTTGGGGTAAGCAAGAAGCTGCCTAGGTTACAGCATCATAATCTATTTTTCGAGCATGACTTTGCGGTGCATGCACATGCTATTTACAACGAACCTAAATGGCCAGAAAATCCTTTGTATTACGTTTGTTGTCCGTCGAAAACAGATGCTACAGTAGCTCCCGAAGGGATGGAAAATCTGTTTATGCTTATTCCCGTAGCACCGGGTTTGCCGGATACAGAAGAAATTAGAAACCGATATTTTGACGAGTTGGTGGATAGGCTAGAAGATTTCTGTGGCGAAAAATTCCGAGATAACATCATCACCAAAACCACTTACGCCTATACTGATTTCGTGAATGACTATCATGCGTTTAAAGGTAATGCCTATGGTTTGGCTAATACCTTAAAACAAACCGCTATCCTAAAACCATCTATCAAAAACAAAAAGCTAAAGAATTTTTACTACACAGGCCAATTAACTGTGCCAGGACCAGGGGTTCCTCCTGCAATCATTTCTGGACAGGTAGTGGCCAATTATATTGTAAAACAACAAAAATAAAGATGAAAGCAATTTTTGATCAGGTGTCGGCTAAATGCAGCCAAGTAACTACCCAGAAGTACAGTACTTCTTTTTCATTGGGTATTAAATTTCTTTCATCAAGCATCAGGCCCGCTATTTTTGCCATTTATGGTTTTGTAAGGCTGGCCGATGAAGTGGTAGATTCTTTTCATGGTTATGATAGGAAGGGCCTTTTGGCACAACTGAAAAGTGAAACCTATGCAGCTTTGGAGAATAAGATCAGCTTAAATCCCATCATTAATAGCTTTCAACAAGCCGTGCATCAATATCAAATAGATGTAGAATTGATTGAGGCTTTTTTAGATAGCATGGAAATGGATTTGGAGAAGCAGGTGTACACCAAACAGCTTTACGAAAAATACATTTTTGGTTCGGCGGAGGTGGTTGGGCTCATGTGTTTAAAGGTGTTTTGCAATGGCGATGCCCATGAATATCACACTTTGAGGCATGCTGCAATGAAACTAGGTTCAGCATTTCAGAAGGTGAATTTTTTAAGGGATATTAAGGCCGATCATCTAGAATTGGGTAGGATGTATTTTCCCAATATGAATTTTGATTGCTTTACAGAAGAGGATAAAGCGCTGATAGAACAAGAGATAAAAACAGAATTTGACGAAGCGTTGGCAGGTATTGCAAAACTGCCTCGTTGCGCAAAAAAGGGCGTATATTTGGCCTACATTTACTATAAATCACTATTTAGAAAAATACAGGAGATTCCAGCAAAGCACATCATGGAAAAAAGAGTAAGAGTGCCTGATTTTCAAAAGGCATTATTGATGTTAAATACCTTTTTTGTGCCACAGGTGCCTGTAAAATTATCAACTAATGTGGGCTAAACCAGTTGTTTTATTTGTTTCAGCATTTCTCTTGCTATTTACAGAATCTTCAAAGCAAAATATCAGGTCGATGTATGCAAAGTCTTTAGAAAGCAAACAGACAGCGCAAAAATTGCTCTCTATTTTAGATAAACAGGAACAGGATGCTTTTGTATTAGGCTATAAGGGTGCAACCAAAATGGTGATGGCTAAGCATGTTTTTAATCCATTTACGAAGCTGAGTTATTTTAATTCAGGTAAGAAGATGCTCAATACGGCCATTTCAAAGGATAGTGAAAATGTAGAGTTGGTGTTTTTAAGATATGCTACGCAAGTTTCTGCACCATCCATATTGGGTTATAATAGCCATGTTGAAATGGATAAAAAGCAAATCTTGAAAAGTTTAAATAATAGCGAAATAGACGAACAACTGGCTGAGACCATTGTTTCGTTTATGAAGCAACAAAAATTGACACCAGCAGAAAAACAACAATTAAATCACGTCGCCAAATGATAGAAGAAGTAATATTAGTAGATACCGAAGATAGAGAGATTGGTTTGATGGAAAAGATGCAGGCTCATCGTGAAGCCAAACTACATCGTGCTTTTTCTGTTTTTTTATGGAATGATAAAAATGAAGTGCTGCTCCAGCAGCGTGCGATGGATAAATATCATTGCGGTGGTATGTGGACAAATGCCTGTTGCAGTCACCCTAGAGCGGGAGAAACTTTACAGAATGCCGTAAATAGGCGTTTACAAGAGGAAATGGGGATTGCTTGTGATACCAAATGGACTTATAGTTTCATTTATAAAGCTGATGTAGGCGAGGGTTTGTTTGAACATGAGTTTGATCACGTGTTTTTTGGTAGGTTTTCAGGGATACCACAACCAGATAAAAATGAAGTAAGCGACTGGAAATACGTAACGATAACTGCTTTAAAGCAAGATGTGGAAGCTAATCCAGAGAAGTATACACCCTGGTTTAAAATTATTTTAGCGGAAGTGTTGGATAAAGGGATTTTAGATCATTGGTTGGGAAAATGAAGAAGTACCAATTATATAGAGAAACAGTTTTGCCAATTTCAATGTTAGAAGCGTGGGATTTCTTCAGCAATCCGAGTAATTTGGCCAAAATCACGCCTGCTGAAATGGAATTTAGGGTAGTAACCAAAAACTTACCCCAACACATTCATAATGGGCTAACCATTGAGTATGTGGTGAAACCGTTGGCAGGGCTTCCTTTAAAATGGCTGAGCCAAATTAGCGCAGTAAATGCACCTTATTCATTTGTGGATGAACAATTGAAAGGTCCTTACGCGTACTGGCATCATGAGCATACTTTTGAAGAGAAGAATGGAATGGTGCTGATGAAAGATAAGGTGACCTATGCTATTTCTTTTGGTTGGCTGGGGCAATTGGCTAATAAACTGATTGTACGTAAAAAGTTAGAGCAGATTTTTGATTATAGGACTGAACAGATACTCACCATCTTTAAATCGAAATAGAATGGTTTTAACGATAATTGTTTGTGTAGTGCTGGCTTTCGTAGCAATGGAATGTGTGGCTTGGTTGGCACACAAATATTTGATGCATGGCTGGTTGTGGAGCCTGCATAAAGACCACCACAAAAAGGATGATGGACAGGTTTTTGAAAAAAATGATTTTTTCTTTTTGATTTTCGCCACTCCTGGAATCTTATTGTTTTTATTGGGCTCTGTTTATGGAAATGTTGTTGCAATTGGGATTGCCGGTGGTATTACACTTTACGGTTTTTGTTACTTTTTAGTGCATGATATTTTTATCCATCAACGATTTAAGTGGTTTAGAAATACCAACAACATTTATTTAAAAGCTATTAGAAGGGCTCATAAAATGCATCACAAACATTTGGGAAAGCATGATGGGGAGTGTTTTGGAATGCTTTGGGTACCTTTTAAATATTTTAGAGAAGCGATGCGTCAGCAGAAAATGCAGCAAAAAACATCATGAAGCAATATACTTACCTATTGGTTAACTTCTTTTCGGTAATTGTGCCGTTTTTATGTTCCTTTCATCCGAAATTGATGTTTTGGAAAAACGTAAAGGCTTTCTTGCCAGCCAATATCATCACTACCATTTTATTTTTGGTTTGGGATGTTTGGTTTACCGACAAAGGAGTTTGGGGCTTTAATCCAGATTACGTGATGGGAGTTTTTGTGTGGGGATTGCCCATTGAAGAAATTCTTTTTTTCTTGTGTATCCCTTATGCTTGTTTGTTTTCCTATCACTGTTTTGGCGTTTGGAAAGAGCAGGCTTTAAGAAATTATTCTACCAAAGCGATTTCGATTCTTTTGGTGCTTTTTGGTATAGTGATGCTATTTTGCTTCTATCATAAAATGTATCCGATGATGAATTTTGTGGTGTTCGTATTCTTGATTTCGTACTTGGCATTTGTGAAGAAACCTAATTGGTTGGGACAGTTTTATTTCACCTACCTCATCATGATTATCCCATTTTTGATTGTGAATGGTGTGTTAACAGGTACAGGTTTGGATGCACCCATTGTTTGGTATAACAGCAATGAAATTATTGGGCTACGTATAAAAACAATCCCTTTTGAAGATGTTTTTTATGGAATGAGCCTTATCGGGTTAAATATTTTGCTGTACGAGGGTTTTCTGGTAAAATTGAAAGGAAGTAGGATTTCTTAAGTATTTTCAGTTATCATTTCTGAACTTTTTGTAATACCGAATAGCTGTCGTTTAATTAAACCTCGTAGGTTTTCAAAACCTACAAGGTTTGCGCCCATCCCGTCATTTCGACGAACGAAGTAGGATAGATCTAGCGATTTGGTTAATAATGCTATTAGTTGGATTTCTCTCCCGAAAGTTCGGGTTCGAAATGACGCGTTAATTAGTTGTCCCTGCCAACCATTAGTGTGTGGAACCTTCTTTCGCTGAAACCGAGGCTGCTTTCAATCGTTCATCTACTCCTAATGCTAGGAGCAATTGAGCAATGGTTAAAACTCCATAAATAAAACCAGCGAGAGGGATATAAGAGTAAAAACTGAAACTTGAATTCAGTAAGTCGTAAGCCAAATGTCCTGCCGAAAGTAATGAATGAGCAAAGCTAATCGCTCCTGTCACTTTATGCCATTTCTTTAATACAAAACCTTTTAACAGATAATTTAAAGTCAACCAGTTGAATAGTATAGACGGTAAAAATAGAAGAAAAAGGTCGCCGCCATTTGCTTTGTTGAGCCCTAAAAATACCAGGCCCAAAAAGATGTTAACGTATGAGAGGTATTTTAGCATGGGAAGAAACGGAGTGTTTAGTGTTGTGCGATATGGTGCGCTAATCAAAAGCTAAGTTAAATAAAAATGATTTGCCCTATCTCGTCATTTCGACGAACGAAGGAGGAGAATTGGAAATCAACAAAGTTAAATCTAACGATCTGGTAATAATGCTATTTGTTAGATTTAACTTTGCTCACATAAATTCGAAATGACGGAAAGATGATGCAAATGAACTACTTATGTCTTTTTTCCAAATTTTCAGCAATATCCTTAATGCTCAAGCCTTTTTCCTTCAATAAAAACATTAAATGAAATACCAAATCCGAAGCCTCATTAATCAAATCCTCTCTGGTTTCTGCTAAAGCGGCAATGACGGTTTCAACACCTTCTTCACCAACTTTCTGAGCTATTTTGTTTAGTCCTTTGCCTCGCATCTTATTGATGTAGGAACCCTCTACAGGGTTTTCGTACCTGTCATTAATGATGTTTTCCAGTTCGAAGATAAAGTTCTGGTTGAAATCGGTTTTAAAGCAATTACGAGAACCCGTATGGCAAGTTGGACCAACAGGATTGGCTTTAATCAATATCGTATCATTATCACAATCCAGCGCAATAGATTGAACGAATAAGAAATTACCGCTTTCTTCGCCTTTGGTCCATAATCGGTTTTTAGAGCGAGAGAAGAAGGTCACTTTGCCTTCTTGTTGTGTTTTTTCAAAAGCTTCGGCATTCATGTAGCCCAGCATCAGTACTTCCAAGGTTTGGTTGTCTTGCACTACTATGGGAACTAATCCGTCCGTTTTGGTAAAATCTATTTGATTGGTGTTGATGTTGCTCATTTGTTGTTTTGTTAGGGGAATTCATCCGTTGTCGTCATTGCGAGTTTTACGAAGCAATCTTACAACGCTAGCGTATTTTAACCGCTTTAGGATTGCTTCGTACCTCGCAATGACGGTACAGTTTTATATCCTTACTGGTATCTGATGTTTACTTAATTCTTGTTTTAAATCTGGGATTAAAATTTCTCCGTAGTGAAATACAGAAGCTGCAAGTGCGGCATCAACATTGGCTTTTTGGAAAACCTCTGTAAAATGCTCCATGCTGCCTGCCCCACCAGAGGCTATGATTGGAATGTTAATGCTATCGTTTACTTTCTTTAATAAATCACAATCAAAGCCCGCTTTGGTGCCATCGTGGTCCATTGAAGTCAACAATATTTCGCCGGCGCCCAGCTCTTCTGCTTGTTTAATCCAAGCTTCTGTTTGTAATTCGGTGATTAAGCGCCCACCGTTTAAGTGAACCCAATTTTTGCCGTCCACGTGTTTCGTGTCAACGGCAACCACTACAAACTGCACACCGAAAGCTTTGGCTAATTCCTCAATTAGTTTGGGGTTCCGTACCGCTGCAGAGTTGATGCTAATTTTATCAGCACCTGCGTTAAGTAATGCTTCGGCATCGGCAATTTCAGTAATGCCACCTCCAATGGTGAAAGGAATGTTTAGCTGTCTGGCTACTGCTTTTACCATCTCAATCATCGTTTTACGACGTTCGTGAGTGGCAGTAATGTCCAAAAAAACCAGTTCGTCAGCACCTTGTTGAGCATATTGGGCGGCCAGCTCTACAGGGTCGCCAGCATCTCGCAAGTCAACAAAGTTTACACCTTTTACAGTACGCCCATCTTTTACATCTAGGCAGGGGATAATGCGTTTTGATAATCCCCCCCCGCCCCCTAAAGGGGAGGCTTTAAGCTGTTCAACCTGCATGGCTTCTTTTATTTTGTCCAAAACTTGATTTAAATTATGATATAGTTCTCTGTTGGTGAATCTTAATACTGTTAAGCCTATCTCTTCAATATGTTTCTGTCTCTCAAGGTCATTGCTGGCAATTTCTGGCAAATTGTGAATACTGCCATCCAATTCAATGACCAATTTTATTTCATGACAATAAAAATCAGCGATATAATTTGATATGGGATGTTGCCTTCTAAATTTTACCCCTAGTTGTTTTCCCTTGATATGATTCCAGAGTAAAGATTCGCTATCAGTAAGTCTGTTTCTTAGTTCTTTAGCTCTTTTAAAAATCAAATTAGATGCGCCATAGAACATATTCGGTTCATTTAGCCAAAGTGATTCAGTGTCATCATCTAATTCTTTATAAATCATATTTGAAATTATTTTAAAGCTCTTTATGATGTTTAGAGGAGTTATGCTTGCCCTTCAAAATCCCCCTTTAGGGGGTAGGGGGTTATATGCTACTCAACTCCTTCAAATTCCATTGCTTTACTTCCTCAATGGTAATTCGGTTTTCGTAGATTGCCTTTCCAACCACCACACTTCTAATCGGTAAATGAGCCAGTTCCCTGATGTCGTCCATGGAGCTTACACCACCAGAAGCAATCAATTTAATCATAGGAGAGTGGTCAAGTAATTTTTTGTAAAGTTCTACTGCCGTACCACCCAGTTTGCCATCTTTGTTAATATCGGTACATAAAAAGCGGAAAAAGCCTAAAGCCAAACACTTATCTACATAGTCCATCAGTTTAATTGGCGAACTTTCCATCCATCCCGAGTATTTAATTACTTCGTCCAATACATCAATGGCGATTACAATACGGTTAGCGTAGTCATCTTTCTTAGCAAAAGCCTCACTTAGTTGTGGTAAAAAGTCAGGATTGCTGATGGCTTGTGTACCCACAATTACGCGGTGGATGCCTGCATCTAGCAGATTGGTTACTTGCTCAATGGTACGAATACCGCCACCATACTGAACCTTCATGTCCGTTTTTTTAATGATTTCGAACAAGGCTTTTTGGTTGCTGAAATCGCCTTTGGCACCATTCAAGTCAATAATATGGATATAATCTGTACCGTTTGACCGGTATTGCTCAATCATATCTTCGATAGAAACGTTATATTCAGTTTTTTGGTTGTAGTCACCTTCACGTAAGCGAACTACTTTGCCATCTAAAATATCAATTGCAGGAATGATATACATTTTTTTTCAGTTAAGTTTTAAGTTGGAAGTTATAAGTGTTGGCTAATCATCAAATTTATCACATTAGCCAATTATCTAATCATTGAAAAGTTCTTTAATAATTGTTCTCCTGCTTCGCCAGATTTCTCTGGATGGAACTGGACGCCGAAGAAGTTGTTTTTTTGTATGGCCGCCGAAAACTTGTTGCCATAAGTCACCGAGGCGATGTCAAAAATAGGGTTATATTCAATAAAATAAGAATGAACAAAGTAAAATTGTGCAAGAGATTTAACATTGGTAAACAGCGGATTGTTTGTAAAATTAACATTGTTCCAACCCATATGTGGTATTTTAATGCCAAGTGACTTATCAAATAATTTTGTCTTTATAGGCGCTATACCAAGCAGGTCAGCATTTCCCTCTTCCGAATGCTCTGTAAGTAACTGCATGCCTACGCAAATGCCCAGCACAGGTTTTGTTAAGGCTTTAATGGCTTCCACCAATCCTGTTTGTTGTAGTTTTTGCATGGCAGCACCTGCATGGCCCACTCCTGGAATAATGATGTGGCTGTACTTTTCCAAGTCGGCTTCTGTATTGACCATTCCGTAGCTAATCCCTTGTCGGTCCAAGGCTGCCGTTAGGGAGAAGATATTGCCAGCGCCGTAATTTACAATGCCGATGCTGTTATTTGTTGTGTTTTCGTTCATTTTTTTAGTTTTTGAAAACGAATGTTTGTGTTTTATGGCTTCTGTAGTCCCGCTATCCGCTATAAGTTTTAATGTTATTTGTCATTCCGAGGAACGAGGAATCTCATTTGCTTTATGCTGTTTAATGGGAGGTAACTATCATAAACTTTCCGCTACTATCGGGTTTAATTAACTTATTTTAGTGTCTTGTATTGCCTCTAGTCAGTCTGTCATTGCGAGCTTTGCGAAGCAATCTTAAAGCATTTAATAACTGTCGTTGTAAGATTGCTTCGTTGTGCCTCCTCGCAATGACGGCGTTATTTCCGTCATTGCGATGTGTAGCATATTGAAGTTAGAAATCTAACGATGTTGTAGGTTGCTAGATTTCTCTTCGTGCCTCATCGAAATGACGGGGCTGGTACTCGTCACTAATTCCTAGCTACTAACCACTAGCCACTAATTCCTATAAGACTCCCTTCGTACTCGGTAAGACCATTTTTTCTGCATCACGTTTAACCGCCATTTTAATTGCCTTGGCAAAAGCTTTAAAAATAGCCTCAATTTTATGATGTTCGTTTTCCCCTTCGGCTTTAACGTTCAAGTTGCATTTTGCGGCATCACTAAACGACTTGAAGAAATGGAAAAACATCTCCGTAGGTACATCACCAACACGTTCACGTTTAAATTCGGCCTCCCAAACAATCCAGTTTCTGCCACCAAAATCAATGGCTACTTGTGCTAAACAATCATCCATAGGTAGGCAAAATCCATAACGCTCAATGCCCAATTTGTTGCCAATTGCTTTTGCAAAAGCTTCGCCTAAGGCTATGCCTGTATCTTCTACGGTATGGTGCTCGTCAATATGTAAATCGCCTTTGGCAATAATGTCTAAATCCATTCCGCCGTGACGAGCAATTTGGTCCAACATGTGGTCAAAGAAATTTAAGCCAGTGTCAATCTTGGCTTTACCTGTGCCATCTAAATCTAGCTTAATGCTGATATCCGTTTCGTTGGTTTTGCGTTCGTGCTTAACGGTTCTGGCACCAACACGAAGAAAGGTGTATATGTCTTCCCAGTTTTTGGTTTCCAATGCAATGATGTCGCTCAGCGTTTCGTACTTGTCCAAATTCTCTGCGGAGCCTAGTCCATCGTTATTGCGGATGTAGATTCCCTTAGCACCTAAATTCTTGGCCAGTACAATGTCGTTAAGTCTATCGCCAATCACAAATGAGTTAGGTAAATCGTACGCTTCTCCAAAATATTTGGTCAATAGGGCAGTGCCTGGTTTACGGGTTGGGGCATTGTCTTTGGCGAAAGTTTTATCAATTACAATCTCATCAAATACTACACCTTCGGCGGCATAAGTATCTACAATAAAATTTTGTATAGGCCAAAAATTCTCTTCTGGATGTGAGGAAGTGCCCAGTCCATCTTGGTTGGTCACCATCACTAATTTGTAGTCTAGTTCCTTGGCAATTTTCGACAGATAGTATAAAGCTCTTGGGTAAAATTTCAGTTTTGCAAAACTGTCTACCTGCTCATCATCAGGTTCGATATTGAGTGTGCCGTCTCTATCGATAAATAAAATTTTGGTCATTATAGTTTTTCTAATGCGGTTAAAAGTTGGTTGTTTTCTTCAATGGTTCCAATGGTAATACGTAGGCAATCGTCGCAAAGCACTACTTTGGAGCGGTCTCTCACAATAATGCCTTGGTCTACCAGTTGGTGGTAGGTCCAATGTGCGTGGTCAATTTGAACCAAAATGAAATTGGCATCAGATGGGTAAACTTTCCTTACTTTTTCTAACCTGCCTAAGGCGTTGGCTAGTCTTTCTCTTTCGGTTACCGTAATCTTAATCCATTCGTTTACCTGTTGGATGTTTTGCAAAGCAGCCAAAGCTAAATCTTGTGTAGCTTGATTAATGTTATAAGGCGGTTTTACTTTATTTAGGATATCAATTACATGGGTTGAAGAAAATGCCATGCCCAAACGTAGTGCAGCTAAACCCCATGCTTTCGAAAAAGTCTGCAATACTACCAAGTTTGCATACTCCGTTAATTCTTGAATAAAGGTCTTCTGCTTTGCGAAATTGATGTAAGCCTCATCAATCACCACCAAACCCTTGAAGTTGGCTAAAATCGTCTCTATATCGCTTCTATTTAAAGAATTTCCTGTGGGGTTGTTCGGCGAGCAGATGAAAATGATTTTGGTGTTAGCGTCAATCGTTTCAGCAATCTTTTCTAAGTCTAGTTGAAAATCCGGTGTGAGGTTCACTTTTCGCACTTCAACATCATTGATGTTTGCTGATACTTCGTACATGCCATAAGTAGGCGGCAGGATAATTACATTGTCTTTTCTTGGATTACAAAAAGCTCTAAAAAGTAAATCAATGGCTTCATCGCTACCATTGCCTAAAAAAGTATTTTCAATAGGCACACCTTTAATTTTGCTAATGGCATCTTTTAAATCCAATTGCAAAGGGTCGGGGTAACGGTTATAGTCTGCAGGTAGCGGCGAGCCAAAGCTATTCTCGTTGGCATCTAGGTAAACACTTGCTTGTCCTTTAAACTCATCCCTAGCGGTAGAGTAGGGGCTAAGGTTTTTTATATTTTCTCGTTGTAGGTCTCTTACGTCCATTTTGTTGTTTTTTTTGGATTAAAGAGCAAGGAATAAAGATAAAAGACTTAAATAATTTGTCCAGTATCTACTTCTTTGTTCTTTGCTCGTTATTCTTTGTTCTTAAGTCTAATACTCACTGCATTCTTGTGCGCTTGTAGGCCTTCTGCTTCAGCAAGTACTTCAACGGTATTTCCAATATTCTTTAAGCCATTGATAGATAGATGTTGAAACGTGATTTTCTTAATGAAAGTATCAATAGAGACTCCAGAATAAGCTTTAGCAAAAGAACTTGTAGGTAATGTGTGGTTGGTACCTGAAGCATAATCGCCTGCGCTTTCGGGAGTTAGATTCCCGAGGAATACAGACCCTGCATTACTAATCAAAGGGACTAGTTCAGCATATTTTTCGGTAGCCAATATCAAGTGTTCGGGCGCATAATAGTTGCTGAATTCCATGCCTTGAGCAAGGTCGTCAACTAACATTACGTAAGAATTGGCAATGGCTGCTGCCGCAATGTCTTTTCTAGGTAGTGCTAGCAATTGCTTTTCCACTTCCTCCATAATTTTATTTGCAGTATCATTTGAGGTAATGGCTAAAATTGACTGACTATCAGTTCCATGTTCAGCTTGAGCTAATAGGTCTGCGGCAACGTATGACGGAATGGCAGTCTCGTCTGCGAGCACTAAAACCTCTGATGGACCCGCAGGCATATCGATAGCAACGCTGTTTTGTATTTGTTTTTTAGCCTCGGTAACATAGCGGTTTCCAGGTCCGAATATTTTGTAAACTTGAGGAATGCTTTCGGTGCCGTAAGCCATGGCCGCAACTGCCTGTGCGCCGCCAACCAAATAAACCTTTTCGATGTCAAGAAGGGTGGCTACGTAAGCGATATAGCAATTCACTTTTCCGTCTTGTTGGGGTGGGGAGCAAACCAGGATTTCTTTACAGCCAGCAATCTTAGCAGGGATGCCTAGCATTAAGAAAGTGCTTGGCAATACTGCAGTACCTCCTGGAATGTATAAGCCTACACGTTCAATTGCTCTTGCCTCACGCCAGCAAGTTACACCAGGCATGGTTTCCACTTGGTCTTCCTTTTTGAGTTGTGAAGCATGAAAGGTGTGGATGTTTTGATAGGCTGTGTCGATAGCACTTTTCACCGATGAAGGAATTTGCTTTGCAATTTCGGCCAGCTCATTTTTGTCGATAAAGAGAGAAGAAAGTTCAATGTTGTCGAACTGCTGAGCGTAGCTGAACAAGGCGTTGTCGCCGTTGCTTTTTACGTTGTTGATGATTTCCTCTGTCCTCGATTTAACCAAATTGTCGTCAGAAATGCTCCGAGAGCATAGTTCTTTTAGTTTTTGTTTAGTTAAATCTTTAAAGTTATAGATTTTCAATGTTTTAAAATTTTAAATTAACTAATAGTTAATAGTAAAAATTAAATGTTTTGAGCGGTTTTTGTTATTTAAACACATAGAAACATATTGTTTTTCCTTAAGTCGGTCGTCATTTCGACCGCAACGAAGTGAGTGGAGAAATCTTTGAAAATGGAGGGTTTAATTTCTCTTTGAAAGATTTCTCGACTACGCTCGAGTTGACGAAAAGCAATGCTTGTTTCCCTATTCATTAGTATATGATTTTATGAAATGTCATAGCAATAGGAATTAGTTCGACTACCTTTTTTGAAACTGTTTTTTATGTGTCTATGCGGTTCCAATATTTTACACTTAGGTAATGATTTTTTCAATTGGCATGACCACTATACCTTGCGCACCTGCCGCTTTTAGGCTATTGATTTTTACCCAAAAATCTTGCTCATCAATTACCGAATGAACGGCTACCCAGTCGTCCTCGAACAAGGGAACTACCGTTGGACTTTTTACACCTGGCAACAATTCAACTACTGCCTTAAGGTTTTTCTTCTCTACGTTAAGCACTACATATTTGGTAGTTCTGGCCCTTAGCACCGATTGGATTCTTTGAACCAATTCTAATACTTCGGTATTGAATTCTAAACCTGGAGTACATACCAATGCTGCTTGCGAATCCATCACGCTAGTGAAAGGTCTAAGCCCATTGTTTTTTAAAGTACCACCTGTAGATACGATGTCGAAAATGGCATCGCTTAAGCCTAAGCCTGGACCAATTTCTACCGAACCAGAGATGTTTCTGATTTGTGCCTCAACTTGGTTGGCTTTTAAGAATTTTTCTAAAATTACAGGATAGGAGGTGGCAATCACTTTGCCATCTAATTGTGCTACACTGTTAATTTCACTATCGTTTTTAACGGCAATTTTAAGAGAGCATTTGCCAAAGCCCAGTTTTTGTAGGTAAGAAACATTGGCTCCCGTTTCAACAATTACGTTTTCGCCCACAATGCCCAAGTCGGCAATGCCATCCTGTACATATTCGGGAATATCATCATCTCTAAGGAATAAGATTTCTAAAGGGAAATTGGTAACGGTTGAAATTAACGAGCTTTTGTAGTTTTCGAATGATAAACCACAATTTTTAAGAATTTCTACTGATTTTTCGTTTAATCTACCCGATTTTTGGATAGCTATTTTAAGAGTTTTCACTGACTAAAATTAAAAGATAAGAAATATAAAATCTATTTTAAACCGCTCTGAAGTACAGAACATAACATTACATATCGCCGCAATGGCGATGATGGAAATGTAAGTGATGGTTTAAAAATTGAATCATTATACTAATTTTCTTTTCCTTAATTTTGCAGGAACGTATGGCAAATATATACTAGTTTAGTATACAATGCAAAAAATAATGGCATTTTATTTGTATTACCTGTCTATCTAAGATTAATTAATGTTAACTAATACCCTTCTGAGTTTGAAAAAAACGCTACTTCTTTCCCTTATTTGTTGTGTTTTAAGTGCTTGTAGCTGGTTTAAGGAGAAGCCAGAGATTGCTGTAGTACTGACTGAACATTTTAATAATAAGCTGTACAACAAATTTGACACCGCTGTATATAAGCCCATTTTTAAAGCAAAATTAGAGGAGCAACGTAAAGACTTTTTAAATCCCAAGGTCATTACTGCCTTTTATGAAAAGAATGAATATTTGCCCCAATTGGTAACCCGCTTTTATGTGAACGGGCAATTGGATAGCTTAAAAAACTATTTGTCGAATAGTAAATCGGATGGATTTAATCCGGAGATATTTAATTACACGGCTTATGAAAAGCAATTACAGTTGCTTAACCGAAATCAATTTAAAACCATTGATGAGGTGTACGAAGCGATAGCTAATCTAGAGTTGAGCGCAGCCTATGCTTTAAATAAGTACACTAATTTTATGGGTTATGGCAGTATCAATCCTAAAAACTTCTTTAACCGTTTTTATATCCAGCTGCAACGTCCTGATAGTTTGAAGATGGATTCGGTATTGAACACTGACAATTTAGTGGCTAAGTTAAAAAAGGCACAACCTTCTACCGAAGCCTATTTGGCACTTAAACGAGCGTTGGCACATTATCGCGATAGTTTAGGTACTGATGAGACGCCACAAGTAAAGGCCATTAAAATGAATATGGAGCGCATGCGCTGGCGCTTGCCTTTACAAACAGAGGAATTGGTAGTGGTGAACATTCCTGATTTTACGCTTACTTGGTTTAAGCAAAATGATACCTTGGCGCATATGAATGTTTGCGTAGGGGGTAAGCGTGAAGCAACCTATGCCGAAAAGATGAAAATATTTTTGAAATCGGGTAAGTTGGATGATAAACCTAAAAACCACGAAACGCCGCAATTATTTAGTGTTTTTAATGCTATACAGGTAAATCCAATTTGGAATATTCCAGTAAGTATTGCGAAAAGTGAAATTTATTGGATGGCAAGAAAAGACCCTTTTTATCTTTCAAATAACAACATCAAAGTTTACTATAAGGATAAGTTGGTTTCTGACCCAGATACCATTGACTGGAACAAATATCCACGCGAAAAACTGCCATTTAAATTTAAGCAAGGTTCTGGAGAGGGTAATGCGTTAGGTAAATTCAAGTTTGTGTTCGACAATAGTTCGAGCATTTACCTGCACGATACCAACAATAAATATGGGTTTAAATTGGCCAATAGAGCCATTAGTCATGGTTGTGTGCGTATTGAGCAACCTTTGAAATTTGCGGAACTGATGGTGAAAGATAAATATCAGTACGATAAATTGCGTATGGACGTGGATTTACCACCGATTGATACCACTAAAAACGAAATCTTTAAAAAGAAATTAGCCAAGAAAACGGACACCTTAAATGTGTTTCAGTTGAAACCTACTTGGTATTCGCCTCGCAAAAGCATAGGCGTATTCATTGCTTATTATACAGCATGGGCTGATGGTAAAGGAAATGTGCAATTCAGGCCAGACGTTTACGAGTACGACCCAATTCTTTGGGAGGCATTGAAAAGATACATGTAATTTCTAGATAGCGTGTGCTATGTGCCTATGTGGTTCATTAATTGTAAAATAAATTATAACCACATAGACACATAGTGGTATTGCAAGCTCGATTTTAGTAGAACTAAGAAGCTTTGCTACGGCTTGAGATGACGAAAAATAACAAACGCTTATCGCGAACTCACTCCATCAAAATTTTCATGGAATAGCACTTCCTGTTCTCTTTCCTTTCTAAGGAGTACCTGTTCCGATTTTTCGGAAGGACTAGGGAGAGGCTGGGTTTATCACAAAAAGTACTTTTAAAGAGTGTTTAAGCAGCTTAAAATAAATCAAATAAAATAGTCTACTAATTTTGTAGTCTATTATTAATTCCTATATTTGCTGCTGAAATTTCGACAGACAAATAACATTAATAATGATCTTTTTATTGCGGAGGTAGACCTATGATGTGTTAAACTATACTTAAAATAAAAAAGGGAAATAAAAATATTTCCCCTTCGGTGTTAAAGCTGAAACAGGTAATCAATTGGCGTTGCAACCTGCTTCAATTCTCTAATTAAAACCATTGTAAAATTATGCAAAAAAATGGAAAAGCCAACCGCTTTTTTAAGGGTATGGCTTTGTCAAAACATTCCACGCTAAGTCTCTCAATCTTTCTATTTTTCCTCTCTTTTACCTCTACCGCCCAAAATACACCTTTAATCAATTCCAAGTTAACAGGTAAAGTTGTTGATTCCCGAACCAAGGAACCTTTGGCAGGAGCCGTGGTGCAGATAGAAGGGGTAACCAACCAAACCCAAACCGATGCTGATGGAAAATTCAATCTGGTTACTGGTCAATCTTTTCCTTACAACTTGATTGTTTCTTACATCGGTTACGAAAAACAAAAGGTAACCGCAAATGGTTCGCCCATTACTATTGAGCTGCAAGAAGTAAGTAATCAACTTAGTGGCATTGTGATCACAGGCTATAACGTTCAAAAAAAGCAGGACTTTACAGGTTCGGCGGCTAGGGTGAGCGCCAAACAAATCGCTAACCGTCCTGCGCAAAGCTTTGACCAGTTAATTGGTGGACAAGCGGCTGGGGTTAATATTGTGCAGCCTAGCGGCGTGCTTAATGCTGCTCCGGTATTTCGTATCAGGGGTATCAACTCTATTTCTTCGGGTATCTATCCATTAATTGTGATTGATGGCGTGCCTTCTTTCACGGGGCAGCAAGGTGGTAACGTAGGAAACAACCCTTTGTCTAACCTTAATCCAGGTGATATCGAGTCTATTGACGTGCTAAAAGATGCGTCTGCTACGGCTATTTACGGTTCAAGAGCGGCCAATGGGGTAGTGGTAGTGACTACCAAAAAAGGTAAAACAGGTAAAACCAAAGTAAATTATGATGCTTGGGTAAATGTAAGTACTCCAGCAAATTTGCCTAAACTGCTGGATGCCTATCAGTACGTAACCATTAAAAATGAGGCCATGGTGAATGCTGGCAAGCAACCAGGTTTTGCTTTGCAAACAAGGTCTGATGGCTCTACGGTAAATACAGATTGGTATGATGTGGCTTATCACAATGGGGTTTCCCAAAACCATAACGTGAGTTTCTCTGGTGCCAACGAGTCTACCAATTATTTCATTTCTTTGGCCTACAGCAAACAAAATGGTATTCTGCGTACTAACGACCAAGACCAAAAAACTGCTCGTATCAATTTAGAACATAAACTGTTCAGCAATCTTGTTGTAGGTACACACTTAGGCTATAACAATACGCTAGGACGTGGTCCTGCAACAGGCTCCTTACCAGGGCAGTACATCGGTACAGATGCGCTTTCGCGTATGACATACATTTTGCCTCCAAACGTAGCCGTATATAATGAAGACGGTTCCTACAACATTCAGGACAAGCAAAGGGTGGGGTATGGTGCTAATAACAGCAATGCTTCCAGTGCAGCCTATGTGGGTAACATTAATGCCTATAATTTGCAGCTCATTCTGGATTTGGATAAGTACAGCTCTGAAAGCAATTCGTTATTGGGCGACGTATACGCCGAATTAGAGGTTTTAAAAGGTTTAAAGTTTAAAACGGTTTATGGGCTCAACAAACTTTATATTGAGAACCTGAGCTTTCAAAATGGGGTACATGGCGATGCTGGTGCAGCTAATGGAACAGCAACCAATACCAACAGAAGATTAAACAGGACCGATTGGGTAAATACCCTTAATTACAACAGAACCTTTGCTCAAAAACATAATTTGAATGTATTGGCAGGTTACGAGGAGATTGTAACCACGGTTGATGGCTGGGGCGCTCAGCGTAGTGGACTTTCAGATCCTTTCTTTACCAGCTATCAGGGAGGTTTTACCACCATTACGCCTAGTGGAAACGTTCAAAGTAGAAATGGCTTTATCTCTTATTTCGCTAATTTGAACTACAGCTTTGCCAGTAAATATTTATTGAGTTATAGTTTCAGGAGAGATGGTTATTCTGGCTTACCAAAAGACAATCGATTTGGTAATTTTAACGGTGGATCATTAGGTTGGGTACTATCGGAAGAGGATTTCTTCAAAAGTTCTGCCTTAGCTTCTGTTTTCGATCGCTTTAAAATTAAGGCCAGTTATGGCGAAGTGGGCAATATCAATATTGGAGATTTCCCGTCGTTAGGTTTGTACGGAGCGGCCACTTACAACGGAGTACCTACCTTGGGTTTTACGCAAGCAGGAAACGACCAACTAAAGTGGGAAACCAGTAAGAAAAGCAACATCGGGTTGGCGCTTTCTTTCTTAAAAGATAGAATAACTTTAGAAGCAGATTACTATAACAACAAAGTTGATGGATTGATTTTGGATGCAAAACAAGCACCTTCAAAAGGTATTC
>Ga0206117_100545_pt1 | contig 35373 bp, 36 predicted proteins | sample 3A5Ametagenome_FD_177997 | JGI IMG/M metagenome (GOLD analysis project Ga0206117, IMG submission 177997) | Enriched microbial communities from leaf-cutter ant dump, University of Wisconsin, Madison, United States - 3A5A | ecosystem: Environmental > Terrestrial > Nest > Insects nest > Nest dump... | reverse complement strand
CGTACATCCCGCGCCCTGGCCAGATCAACGCCTGGGACAACGAGGACTTCGTCAAGGCGATCAAGGCCACCGGCCGCAAGCAACTGATCATCGCCGGCGTGGTGACCGACGTGTGCGTGGCCTTCCCAACCCTGTCGGCGCTGGCCGAAGGCTTTGACGTGTTCGTGGTGACCGATGCCTCCGGCACCTTCAACACCACCGTGCAACAGGCCGCGTGGAACCGCATGACCCAGGCGGGTGCGCAGATGATGAACTGGTTCTCGGTGGCCTGTGAGCTGCACCGCGACTGGCGCAACGACATCGAAGGCCTGGGCAACCTGCTGTCGCAGCGGATTCCCAACTACCGCAACCTGATGAACAGCTACGCGGCGTTCACGGCCAAATAAGCTGCAAGTTGCAAGACTCAAGCTGCAAGAGAAAGCGGCAAGCACACAGTCGTGATACCAGTCAGTCAGCGCAATCGGGGTCGCTCTGCGACCCTTCGCGAGCAAGCTCGCTCCCACGGATCTGCACGACCTGGTGGGAGCGAGCTTGCTCGCGAAGGGCTGCAGAGCAGCCCCAAACAGTCATCGAATCACTACCTGACAGGCATTGAGCACACGATCCGCTTTTTCTTGCAGCTTGCCGCTTGAAACTTGCAGCTGTCCCATCAGATGTACTCGAACAACGACAACTGCTGCACGCTGGCAAAGGTCTGCTGCGCCGCCTGCATCGCCACCTGCAGGGTCACGTAGCGGGAGATCGACTCGGTGTAGTCGGCATCCACCAACCCCGACAGGCGTTCGGTATAGCTCAGCGCCAGGTCGTCGCCGATGGTGTCCAGCACCTCCACCTGACTCAGCCGCGCCCCCACCGAAGTGATCACCGTCAGCACATTGTCCTGGGCATTGCTCAACTGCCGGCTGGCCGTGGACAGGGTGTTGTTCAACGCCGCCTGGTCGGCCGCATCCTCCACCGGGGTCTGCAACGCGCTGATCAGCGTGCGCAAGGTGGCGAACACATCGGGATCGGCATCCGCGGCCTTGCTCACCGTCAGCGTGTCGCCCTCGGCCGGCGTGCCGCTGAGGGTCAGGCTCAGGCCATTGATCTCCAGGCTCTCGCCGTCGGTGTAGGCCTGCGGGTCCTGCCCGTCGACGCTGTATTGCAGGGTGCCGTCGGCCGCCGTGCTGAAGCTCAGGGTGAAGCCGCTGCCATAGTCGGCAGCGCTGGTATCGGCGATATCCGGCCCGTCGAACGTCAGCGTCCCGCCGTTGTCCCCCGCCTGCGCAATGAACCCCGCCGTGCTGTTCACCGCGAGGAAGATGCTCGCGCCATTGTCGCCACTGGCCATGGTCTGGGTCGCGCTGACCTGCTGGGTCGGCACGTTGCCGTCACCCTGGTAGACCAGTTCGCCTGCGTCGTTCACGGCGAATGCCGGGCTCTGCGTCTGGTACCCGGCGAACAGGTAGTTGCCGTTGCTGTCGGTGCTGTTGGCCAGGGTCACCAGGGTGTCGTAGATGCCCTGCAGCGAGGTGGCGAGGGACTCGCGGTCGGCGTCGCTCAAGGTGCCGTTGCCCGCCTGCACCACCAGGGTCATGGCACTGGTGATCGCGTCGTTGACGCTGTCCAGGGTGCTTTCCTCCTGGGATAGCGCGGTGGTGATGCTGGCCCGCGCGTCGGCGTACTGCTCGTTCGCCGCGATCGACTGGCGCACCGTCACCGCTTGCGAGGCCGCCAGGGAGTCGTCGGACGGCTTGCTCACCCGGGTGCCGCTGGACACTTCCAGCGCAGCCTGCTGGTAGGCGCTCTGCTGGTTCAGCATGGAGGCGAGGTTCTGGTTGTAGATGGTCGCACTGCTCAGGCGCATGACGGACTCTCCCGGGATCAGTTGATATCGAGCAGGGTGTCGAGGATGGTCACGCCGACTTCGACGATCTTGGCGCAGGCCTGGTAGTACTGCTGGTAGACGATCAGGTTGGCCGCTTCCTCGTCGAGGTTCACCCCCGACTCCGATTGCTGCAGGGTGGTCAGTTGCTCGGTCAGCGCCGAGCGGGTCTCCAGTTGTGCCGCTACCCGGGTCGCGGTGCTGCCCACCGTGCTGACCAGCGCGGCATAGGACTCGCTCAGGGTGCTGCCCCCGGCGACGATGTCGCTGCTCTGCAGCGCCAGCATGGCCAGGGCATTGCTGTTGTCGCCGCTGCCGCTGGAGGTGCCGGCGGCGATCTTGTCGCCAGCGCTGACCAGGCTGGTGAAACTGCTGGCCGCGTTGCGCGTCGGCTGGACCAGGAAGCTGTCGCCGTCCTGCGCCGTGCCGCTGAGGGTCAGTTGCAGGCCGGCGAAGCTGAGGGTGCCGTTGTCGTAGCTGGCCTCGACGCTGGCGCCGGTGTCGTTGCGGGTGACGCTGAAGCCCGCGCTGGCGGAGTAGCTGACGGTATAGTCGCTGCTGCTCAGGGCGCTGACATCGTCGCTGAAGGTGGCCGAGAACGTGGCATCGCCGGTATTTGCGGTATTGCCGTAGACCACCGGGTCGGCCACCGAGAAGAAGTCCGTGCCGGCATTGCCTTCGAGGTCGATGCCCTGTGCCTGCAGGCTGTTGAACGCCTGGGTCAGCGACACCGCCATCAGCCCCAGGCGGTTCTGCGTGTCGCTCAGGGTGGTGTTGCGAAATTCCAGCAGGCCGCCGAGGGAGCCACCGTCGAAGGTGCTGTCGCTCAGGGCAACGCTGTTGCCGGCGGCATCCACGTAGCTGATCGACACCTGGCTGGCATCGCTGGCGGACGCGCGGGTGTCCAGCTCGAAGCTGTCGTTGCCGGAGACCAGGGCCATGCCGTTGCCGAGGGCGACGGTGTAGCTGCCGTTGCCCTGTACCGTGACGTCCACGTCCACCAGTTCGCTGAGCTGGCTGACCAGGCGATCGCGCTGGTCGAGCAGGTCGTTGGAGGTGCCGCCCAGCGCCGAGGACAGGCTGATCTGCTTGTTCAGCGTGGCGATCTGCGCACTCAGGTCGTTGATCTGGCTGACCTGGTCGGCGATCTGGTCGTTGACGTCATCGCCCATGGCCGACAGGTAGCTGCCCAGCTGGTTGAACTGGCTGGCCAGGGTCTGCGCGGCGCCCACCACCTCTTCCCGCGCCGCCGTGTCGCTGGCATCCGACGTCAGCGTCTGGATCGCCGAGAAGAAGCTCTGCATCAGGGTGTCCAGGCTGGCGTCGCTGTCCGCCAGCAGGCTGTCGATCTGGTCGACCTGGGTCTGCTGGGTGGACAGGGCGCTTTGCGCGCTGAGCGAGGCGTTGAGCTGGGTGGTGACGAACTGGTTGTACTGGCGGGAGACGCTGGAAATGCTCACGCCGCTGCCCGAGGCCGACTCGCTGAAGGTCGCCACCTGGCGGCTGTAGCCATCGGTGTAGGCGTTGGTGGTGTTGTTGCTGCTGGTGGTCAGGGCGATCTGGGCTGCCGTGAGGCCACTGACGCCAATGGAAACGATGCTCATCGATTAGCTCCTGGGCTGCATGTTGCGCAACATCGGCCCGGCGCAAGGGCGTCTTGACTCGTTGCTGAAAAAATAAAGGCTGAATACCGGGCATGGATATCTACACATCCCGGTCAAGGACAACGCGGACCCTGTGGGAGCTGGCTTGCCAGCGATGACGTCGGTGAAGTCACTACCGCTATCGCTGGCAAGCCAGCTCCCACAGGGTCCGCGTAGCTCTCTCAACTTCTGTAGGAACAGCCGAATCAATAGTCCTTCACAACCCCGGCGTCGGCAGCGAACCGATGGTGGCCATGACCGCGATCAGCTTGTCGGCGTAGCGCGGGTCGGTGGCATAGCCGCCCTGCTGCAGGGCCTGCGCCGCCTGGGCACTGTCCGCCGCGGTGCGGGCGGCGGCATAGCCGGGACGACCGCGGATCAGCCGGGCATAGTCGTCGAAGGCGGCGTCCTCGCTGGGGTAGACGCGGAAACGTTCTTCCTGCTTCTGCGCCTGGTCGCCGACGTATTCGGTGGTCAGCACCTGGGTGGTCTCGCCCTGCCAACCGCCGCCGGCCTTGATGCCGAAGAGGTTGTGGCTGTCCGTGCCGCTGGCGCTGCGGATGCGCTTGCGCCCCCAGTCGGTTTCCAGGGCGGCCTGGGCCAGGATCAGCTCGGCGGGCACGCCGCTGCTGCGTTCGGCACGCTGCGCGGGGCCGGCCAGGCGATTGACGAAATCCTCGACATGGGCCGCGCGCGCGCTGTCGTCGGCACTGACCGCGCGGCGTTTCCAGGCTTCGAACGCCGGCGTCTGCCGCGACAGGCTGGCGAACGGCGATTCGGCCGCCAGCACCGGCTGATCGGACTGGCCGCTCGCCGCGCCGTTGCCAACCCGTGCGGCGAGGCCCTTGGTCAGGTGCTCCGCCAGGCCCATGCCGCGGCTGGCCAGGGCCTGCGCCCATTGCTGGTCGAGCAGTTCGGTGTAGAGCTGGGTCTGCGAGTCGCTGGACAGCTCCGACTTGGGAATCGCGGCGCGCATGCTCTTGAGCATGCTCTGCAGGAACAGCGCCTCGAACTGCCGCGCCGCTTCCTTCAGCCCCGCCTCGCCATCGCGCCCGGCCTGGCTGCGCAAGCGCTGCAGGCCCTGCACATCGAGGGCGAACCCTGCCGCACCCTCGGCCACGCTCATCAGATGATCTCCAGTTCGGCGCGCAGCGAACCGGCGGCCTTGAGCGCCTGGAGAATCACCATCAGGTCCTGGGGCGTGGCGCCAAGGGCGTTGAGGCCCTTGACCACGTCCATCAGGTTGGCGCTGCCTTCGACCACGTGCAGGGCACGGGCCTGGGTCTCGATGGTGATGCTGCTGTTGGACGTGACCGCGGTCTGCCCGCCGCTCAGGGCCCCCGGCTGGCTGACGGTGTTGGTGGTGTCGATGGTCACCGACAGGTCGCCATGGGCCACGGCGGCGCGGAACAGCTTCACCGACCCGTTGAGCACCACCGAGCCGGTGCGCGAGTCGAGGATGACCTTGGGCCGCGCCTGCATCGGCAGGACCTCCAGGCTGTCGATGCGGGCCATGAAGTTGACCCGCTCGTTGGCCGACAGCGGCCCCTGGATCTGCACCAGGCCGCCGTCCACGGCCGAGGCCACGGTGTTGCGCATCTCGCTGTTGATGGCGAACACCACGCGCTGCGCGGTGGCCGGATCGGGCTCGCGCAGTTGCAGTTCGAGCAGGCCGTGCTCGGCGCCCAGGGCCAGCGGCACGGTGTGCTCCACCACCGCTCCGCGGGGGATGCGTCCACCGGCCAGCTGGTTGATCTGCACGCTGCTGCCATTGGCCGCCGCCCCGGCGCCACCCACCAGCAGGTTGCCCTGGGCCATGGCGTAGACATCGCCGTCGGCGCCCTTCAGCGGTGTCATCAGCAGGGTGCCGCCGCGCAGGCTGCGGGCATTGCCGATGGACGAGACGACGATGTCGATGTGCTGCCCGGGCCGGGTCAGCGGCGGCAGGTCGGCGGTGACGATCACCGCGGCGATATTGCGCATCTGCATGTTGGCATTGGCCGGCAGGGTCACGCCGAGCTGCGACAGCATGTTGGTCAGGCCCTGTTCGGTGAACGGGCTCTGGGTGGTCTGGTCGCCGGTACCGTCGAGCCCGACCACCAGGCCGTAGCCCACCAGGTCGTTGCTGCGGATGCCGGCGAAATCGGCGATGTCGCGGATCTGCTCGGCCTGGGCCAGCGGCCCCGACAGCAGGGCGCAGACAGCCAGCAGGACGCGGAAGAACGGGGACTCGGCCATGATTCACTCGCTAGAAAGGCGACAGGTTGAGCAGCACGCGGTGCAGCCAGCCCATCCGTTGCGCTTCGTTGATGTAGCCCTCGCCGACGTACTCGATGCGGGCCAGGGAAACCTGGGTCGAGAGCACGGTGTTCTCGCCGGTGATGGTGCGCGGGTTGACCACCCCGGAGAAACGGATGAACTCGGTGCCCTGGTTGATCGCGATCTGCTTGTCGCCGCGGACCCGCAGGTTGCCGTTGGGCAGCACTTCCATGACGGTCACCGAGATGGTCCCGGTGAACGAGTTGTTGGCCCGCGAACCGCCGCTGCCGGCGAACTCGTGATCGGTGGAGGCGCTCAGGCCGTAGTTGCCGACCTGGGAATCGCGACTGGACTTGGTGGCGAACGACAGCCCCAGGCTGCCGCTGCGGTCGGCATTGGACGACGACGTCTTGCTGGCGCTGACCTGTTCGTTGAGCTCGACGGTCAGGGTGTCGCCGACCATGCGCGGGCGACGGTCCTCGAACAGCGGCTGCGAGCCGCGCCGGCCCTGGTAGATCGAGCCATTGGCCAGCCGTGGTGGCGGCGACGGCACGTACATCGACTCGTCGGCCACCACCGGTTCGCGCGCCAGCTGCGCACAACCGGGCAACAGGCTGGCCAGCAGCAGCGGCAACAGCAGGCATGCGCGCTTCATGGTCACAGCTGGGACAGGCGCTGGAGCATTTCGTCGGAGGTCTCCACCGACTTGCTGTTGATTTCGTAGGCGCGCTGGGTCTGGATCATGCCGACCATTTCCTCCACCACGTTGACGTTGGAGGTCTCGACATAGCCCTGGCTCAGGGTGCCGCCGCCGTTCAGGCCCGGGGTGGTCTCGGTCGGCGCGCCGGAGGCGTCGGTCTCCAGGTAGAGGTTCTGGCCGATGCTCTGCAGGCCGGCGTTGTTGATGAACAGCGCCAGGTTGAGCTGGCCGACCTGGGTCGAGGTGGAGCTGCCCGGCTGGGTCACCGAGACGATGCCGTCGGAACTGATGGTGACCGAGGTGGCGTTGGCCGGGATGGTGATCCCCGCGGTCAGCTTGTAGCCGTTGGAACTGACCATCTCGCCGTTGGCGTCGAGCTGGAAGCTGCCGTCGCGGGTGTAGGCGGTGGAGCCGTCGGGCATGTCCACTTCGAAGAAGCCCAGGCCGTTGATCGCCAGGTCCTTGGAGCTGCTGGTCTGCTCCAGGTTGCCCTGGGTGTGCAGGCGCTCGGTGGCCACCTGGCGCACCCCGGTGCCGACCTGCAGGCCGGACGGCAGGTGGGTGTCGGTGCTGCTCTGCGCGCCCGGCTGACGCACGTTCTGGTAGACGAGGTCCTCGAACACCGCCCGCGAGCGCTTGAAGCCGTTGGTGCTGACGTTGGCCAGGTTGTTGGCGATCACGTCGAGCTGTTCCTGCTGGGCTTCGAGGCCGGTCTTGGCCGTCCACAGCGATCTGATCATCGAGAGGTTCCTGTAGGTTCGGCGCCGGCTCAACCCTGCGGGGACAGCAGGGTGTTGGCGCTCTTGGCGTTTTCGTCGGCGCTGCTGATGGCCTTCATCTGCATCTCGTAGCGGCGGGCGTTGTCGATCATCGCCACCATGGCGCCGGTGGGGCTGACGTTGCTGCCCTCCAGCGCGCCAGGCGCGAGGCGCAGGCTATCGTCGGCGGCCAGGGTGCCGCGGTTGCCGTTGGCATCGGCGGGCTGGCGGAACAGGCCGTCGCTGCCGGCTTCCAGTTCGCCCGGCAGGGCCGTCACCAGCTTCAGCTTGCCCACCGGGCTCAAGCCGCGCGGCTCCATGCCCAGTTCACGGACGCTGATGGTGCCGTCGCTGCCGATGCTCACTTCGCTGCCCAGCGGCACGCTGAGTGGCCCGCCATCGCCGATCACCGGCAGGCCGGCCACGCTCACCGCCCCCTCGCTGTCCACCTGCAGGTCGCCGCGTCGGGTGTAGGCTTCCTGGCCGTCGCTGCCCTGCACCGCGAGCAGCGTATCGCTGCCCAGGGCCACGTCGAGGTTGCGCCCGGTGTGGGTGATCGGCCCTTCGCTCCAATCCACGCCGGCGCCCCGGGCACTGACCGACACCCGGGTCGGCAGGCCCTCGCCGGCCACCGGCGCGGCCTGCATCTGCACCAGTTGCGCGCGAAAACCGGGGGTCACCACGTTGGCCAGGTTGTTGGCCACCACCGCCTGCTGCTCGAGTGCCTGGTTCGCCCCGCTCATGGCGGTGAAGAGCATCCGGTCCATGGCATCAGTTTCCGATGTTCACGGCTTGCTGCAGCACTTCGCTCTGCGCGGTGACCGACTTGGCGTTGGCCTGGAAGTTGCGCTGGGCGACGATCAGGTTGACCAGCTCGGCCGTCAGGTCGACGTTGGAGTCTTCGGTGGTGCCGCTGAGGATCGAGCCCAGCGAACCGCTGCCGGCCACGCCGAGCAGGGCCTGCCCCGACGAACTGGTGGCCAGCCAGGTGTTGTTGCCGTTGGACTTCAGGCCGTTCTCGTTGGCGAAGGTGGCCAGCTGGATCTGCGCGATGTCCTGGGTCTGGTCGTTGGAATAGCTGGCGACCACGGTGCCGCTGTCATCGATGCTGAAGCTCACCAGGCTGCCCGAGGTGTAGCCGTTCTGGTCGATGTCGGTGACCGAGAAGTCGTTGCCGAACTGGGTGGTGCCGGTCAGGTCCAGCTCGATGGACAGGGAGGCGGCGCCGTTGGCCGGGTCGTAGGTATAGGTCGCGCTTTCACCGCTGGTGATCAGGCCGCTGGAGCTGAAGGTCACGGTCTGGCTTTCGCTGAGCACGTTGCCGTCGATGGCGGCGTGCACGTCCCAGGTGTTCTGTGCGGACTTGGTGAAGTACAGCGTCGAGGTGTGGCTGTTGCCCAGGGAGTCGTAGACCGTGGCGGTGGTCGAGTAGGAGTAGGTCGAGGCATCGCTGGCATCGAACGTGGCGGTGATGATGTCTTCGCTGGAATCCAGGTTCAGCGAGGCGTCCAGCTCGCTGCTGGCGCTGGCCGGCATGCCGCTGGTGGGAATCTGGATCACGCCGTTGCTGCCGAGCAGCTTGTCGCCCGCCGAGTTCACCAGGTAGCCCTCGGTGGTCAGGGTCAGCTGGCCGTTGCGCGAGTAGACGGTCTGGGTGCCGTCGGTGAAGGTGAAGAAACCCTCGCCGTTGATCGCCAGGTCCAGGCTGTTGTCGGTGGTGGTCAGGCTGCCGGCGCCGAAGTTCTGCACCACCCCCGACACCGAGGTACCCAGGCCCACGTCGGCATCGGCGTAGACGTCGGCGAACTGCACCGTCGAACTCTTGAAGCCCACGGTCTGCGAGTTGGAGATGTTGTTGCTGACCACGTTCAGGTCGGTGGAAGCGGCGGTCAGGCCGCTCAGCGCTTGGGAAAAGCCCATGGTTGTTCTCCTGATGAACGAGTGGGGGTCACAGCACCAGCTTGATGTCGCTGAGGCCGACGTTGTCGTTGACCCCGCCGAGGTCGAGGGCGACCTGGTTGCTGCTGTCGGTGGTCACGCCGGTGACCAGGGCGTACTTCAGTGCCGTGGCGGTCACCGCGCTGCCGTCGCTACTGGCGCTCACGCTGAAGCTGTAGCTGCCGTCGGCGGCCGTGCTGCCATCGTCGAGCGTGCCGTCCCAGCTCAGCGACTGGGTGCCGGCGCTCATGTCGCCGGCATCGAGGGTGGCGACCACGGCGCCGCTGCTGTTCCTGATGGTGACGGTGACCTCCTCGGCATCGGCGGCCAGGGTCACGCCGAAGGCCGTCGCCGTGCCGTCGGCCACCTGGATGCTGTTGCCTTCGATGAGCACGCCGTTGCCCACCAGGGCCGAGGCCTGCAGGGTCTCCGCGGCGCTGATCTGGCTGGAGATGCCTTCCAGGGTGGTGGTGACCTGCTCGATGCTGCTGATGGTGCTGATCTGCGCCAGCTGGGTGACCATCTCGCTGTTGTCCAGCGGGTCGGTCGGGTCCTGGTTCTGCAGTTGCGTGGTCAGCAGGGTGAGAAACTCGTCCTGCAGTTCCGCCGCGCTGGAGCTGGAGCTGGAACTGGCGCTGGTGTCGCTGCTGCTGTTCATGGTCGCGAGGACCGAGCTTGCGATGGTGCTGGTCATGTCTTATGCCTCGCCCAGGGACAGGGTCTTGATCATCAGTTCCTTGCTGGTGGCCATGACCTCGACGTTGGCCTGGTACGAGCGCGACGCGGAGATCATGTTGACCATCTCGCCCACCGGCTCGACGTTGGGCATGGTCACGTAGCCCGCGTCGTCCGCCAGCGGATCGCCGGGGCGGTACTCCTGGCGCATCGGCGAGTCATCGGTGACCACCCGGCTGACCCGCACCCCGCCGACCTCGCTGCCGCCCTGGTACTGGCTCTCGAACACCACCTGGCGCGCGCGGTAGGCCTCGCTGTCGGGGCCGCTGGTGGTGTCGGCGTTGGCCAGGTTGCTGGCGGTCACGTTCATCCGCTCGGACTGGGCGCTGAGCGCCGAGCCGGCGATATCGAAGATGCTGAACATCGACATGCGGTAATCCCCGGGATTATTCGGACTGCATCGCGGTCTTCAGCGATTGCAGGCGGTTGGTCAGGAAGGTCAGGCTGGCCTGGTAGCGCACACTGTTGTCGGCGAACTGGGCGCGTTCGCGGTCCATGTCCACGGTGTTGCCATCGAGGCTGGGCTGGTCGGGCACGCGGTACAGCAGCTCGCGCGTCGTGCCGACGCTGGACCCGGCGCGCAGGTGGCGCGCCGAGGTGACGGCCAGGCTCATGCCACGGCCGCCGGCCCTGTCCGCGTCGAGCGAACTGGCCAATGCGGCGGCGAAATCGAAATCACGCGCACGGAACTGCGGCGTATCGGCGTTGGCGATGTTGTTGGCCAATACCTGCTGGCGTTCGGCGCGCAGGCTCATGGCGTCCTGCTGGAAGCGCAGTTCGTTGTCGAGTTTGTCGATCATCTCCGCGAGCCCGTGGGTCTATGACGGCCAGCAGGTTAGTGGGCGGGGCGCACAGGCAAAGGCCGGAACAGGCCGCTGTTTTTCGAGCAATTCGAGCTTTGGCTTAGCGCCGCGCTGCCTAGAATGCTCCGCCTGAATCCCTGCCAGAGGCGCTGCGCGGTGCCCGGATCACTTCCCCGTCATGCCATGTGCCTGCTGCTCTGCCTGCTGCCGAGACTGGCCATGGCCGACGACCTGCAGGCGCGGGTGCACCAGTTGGTGGAAAAGGCCCTGCCCGCCGACAGCCGCCTGACCACGCTGGAGATCGGCCAGGTGGCGACGCGCATCCGCGACTGCGCCCAACCCCGGCCGTACCTGGCGCATCCGCACCGCCTGCCGGTGGGCCGGGTGGCGCTGGGCGTGCACTGCGGGGCAGACGCCAGCGTGCTCGGCTACCTGCAGGTGCGGGTGGGTGCGCAAGGCCGCTACGTGGTCAGCCGCCGCCGGATCGAGGCGGGCGAAACGCTGCAGGCCGACATGCTGGTCGAGCGCCGTGGTGCCCTCCAGGACCTGCCCCGGGACAGCGCCCCGAGCATGCAACCGCTGCTCGGGCGCCAGGCCGCGCGGGGGCTCGAGCCGGGCGCGGTGCTGACGCTCAAGGGCGTTCGCGAGCGCTGGCTGGTGGAGCGCAATGGCCGGGTGTCGCTGCGGGCGCAGGGCAACGGTTTCAGTCTCAGCCGCGACGGCAAGGCCCTGGACAACGGCAACCTGGGCAGCACCGTGCGGTTCGTCGGCAGCGACGGGCGCCTGTTCGAGGCCCAGGTGGTCGGCAGGAACGAATTGCTGCTGCGTTACTGATTTTTTTCGTCGAAACCCCCTCGTCGGCCAAAGGTGGCCCTCGCCGATGCCGATAGTGGGGTCATCACAGCCAACGAAGCCTCCCATCGTGAAAATTACCCAGACGCCGATCACCCCGCCCCTTCCTCTCACCGACAGCGACCTGAGCGGCACCGGCGCCGCGCGGGCAGTGCCGCAGGACCTGGACATGGCTCAGGACGACGCGGTCCAGCTGTCCCGGGTCAGCAGCCTCGCGGACAGTGACGGGGTGGCGGCGGTCGACCTGGAGAAGGTCGCCGCGCTGCGCCAGGCCATTGCCGGCGGCAGCTTCCAGGTCGACGCCGAGGCCATCTACGACGGCCTGGTGGCCGACGCCCGGGAAATGCTCGGCAGCGCGCCGACGTGAACGCCGGCCCGGCCGGTTCGTGTTGAGAGTGGAGTGTTCATGAGTCTGGACAGGCATTTGGATCTGCAGCACCAGGTGGTCGAACAGTTATTGCAGTTGCTCGAGCAGGAGCGCCTGACCCTGGCCCAGGCACGGGTCGACGCCGAGCGCCTGCGCGAACTGGTGGCGGGCAAGCAGGCGGCATTGCTGCGCCTGGAGCAACTGGAGGCGATGCGCATCGGCGCGCAGTTGAAGCTGGGTTACGGACCGGGGCGCGCGGGCGCGTTGCGCGCCGCGCGGGAGGCCGACTGCCTGGCGACCTGGCAGCGCCTGCGCCGCTCGGCGCTGCGCGCCCGGGCGTTGAACAGGATCAATGGCGAGGCGGTGAGCCAGCGCTTGAAGGGCAACCAGCAGATCCTGGACTTTCTCGACCGGATCACTGCGGATCGACTGTATGGGCCGAATGGGCGGCCACTGCCGAGTCTGTAGCGACCTCGCCCGCGCGGCGAAAGCCGTTCGGCGACTGCCCCGTGAGACGCCGGAAGAACCGCGAGAAATACGCCGGGTCAGCGAACCCCAGGTGGTCCGAGACCTGGGCCACGGTCATGTTGGTGTACACCAGGCTGCGCCGCGCCTCCAGCAGCAGGCGCTGGTGGATGATCTGCAGGGCGCTCTGCCCGGCCAGCTGGCGGCACAGGTTGTTCAGGTGCACCGCCGACATGCCCAGGCGATGGGCGAAGGTCTCCACCGTCAGGTGCTCGCGATAATGCTGCTCCACCAGCTTGATGAAGCCACCGAGGAACTGCCGGTTGCGCTCGTCGCGCCCGCTCGCCGCCCGGCTCTGCTGGCGGCAGCGGCTGATCCACACCATCAGCACGTTGACCAGCGAACCCAGCACCAGGTCCCGTGACGGGGCACTGCCTGCGTACTCCTTGAGCAAGGTGGCGAACAGGGTGTCGATGCCCGCGCGATCCTCCCCCAGCGGGTAGCAGCCGGAGGCCGCCAGCGGTGCACCGAGCTGTGCTTCCAGTTGCGCCACCAGCGGCGCGCCCAGGCTCAGCACGTAGCCTTCGATGTCCTCGGAAAACTGGAAGCCATGCACGCACAGCGGCGGCGTCACCTGGATCGAGGGTTCGCCGATCGCGCTGCGACGCCCTTCCACCTCCACCACCGCCTGGCCACGTTGCACGTAGAGCAACTGGTAGAGGTCGGCATGCCGGTGCGGCTTGATCTCCCAGTGATGCAGGCTGCTGCGCGCGGGAATCGACTCGCAGTGCAGCAGGTCGGGGGTCGGCCAGGCCTGGCTTTCGCCGTAGAGCTTGAACACGGGAACGCCAGTATCGCGAGGCTTCATGCAGGTGGCCGCAGGCGAGGAAAGAAAGGCCGATAATCGGACACATTTTTCAAAAGTGCAATTTACCAGCGACAAATCACCTTCTTTTCCCTATTTATCCAGCAAAAAATACAGGAGCGCGCAAACCTAAAAACGTCCAAGCACGAGACAAGAACAATGAAAACTCAGGTTGCCATCATCGGCGCCGGTCCGTCCGGCCTGCTGCTCGGCCAGCGGCTGCACAAGGCCGGCATCGACAACATCATCATCGAACGCCAGACCCCCGACTACGTCCTTGGCCGCATTCGCGCCGGCGTGCTGGAACAGGGCACCGTCGACCTGCTCCGCGAGGCCGGGGTGAGCGCGCGCATGGATGCCGAAGGGCTCGTGCATGACGGCGTCGAGCTGGTGTTCGACGGCAAGCGCGTGCCGATCCACCTCAGCGCCCTCACCGGTGGCAAGCGCGTGATGGTCTACGGCCAGACCGAAGTCACCCGCGACCTGATGGAAGCCCGCAGCGCGCCGATCATCTACTCGGCGAGCGATGTCCAGTTGCATGAACTCAAGGGCGAGCGCCCCTGGGTGACCTTCGAGAAGGATGGCCAGCGCCAGCGTATCGACTGCGATTACATCGCCGGCTGCGACGGCTTTCATGGCGTCTCGCGCAAGACCATTCCCGAAGGCGTGCTCACCGAGTACGAGCGGGTCTACCCGTTCGGCTGGCTGGGGCTGCTGTCCGACACTCCGCCGGTCAACGAGGAACTGATCTACGCCCAGCACGCCCGCGGCTTCTCCCTGTGCAGCCAGCGCTCGCTGACCCGCAGCCGTTACTACCTGCAGGTGCCACTGACCGACAAGGTCGAGGACTGGAGCGACGAGCGCTTCTGGGATGAACTCAAGGCCCGCCTGCCGCAAGACGTGGCTGAGCGCCTGGTCACCGGCCCGTCGCTGGAGAAGAGCATCGCCCCGCTGCGCAGTTTCGTGGTCGAGCCGATGCAGTACGGCAAGCTGTTCCTGGTCGGCGACGCCGCCCATATCGTCCCGCCCACCGGCGCCAAGGGGCTGAACCTGGCGGCGTCGGACGTCTGCTACCTGTACCGCATCCTGGTCAAGGTGTACCGCGAAGGCCGCACCGAGCTGCTGGAGAAATACTCCGAACTGGCCTTGCGCCGGGTGTGGAAAGGCGAACGCTTCAGCTGGTTCATGACCAACCTGCTGCATGATTTCGACGGCGAGAAGGACGCCTGGGACCGCAAGATGCAGGAGGCCGACCGCGATTATTTCCTCAACTCCGACGCGGGGTTGGTGAACATTGCCGAGAACTATGTCGGGCTACCTTACGAAGAAGTGCGCTGAGGCCAGCTTTAAGCTTCAAGCTGCAAGCTGTAAGAAAAGGCGGTTCGCGGGGTGCGGGCTTTTTCTTTCAGCTTGTAGCTTGCGGCTTGAAGCTATTGAACGAACTTCGCGCTGACGAACGGCGAGTAGTCCGGCAGCACCGTCTCCACCTTGCCCTGCTCCTTGAGGAACTTCGCCGTCTCGGCGATCGCCGCCGGGGTCTGGCCTTGCAGCAGCGAGGACTGGGCCTGGGCGTCGGGGAAGGCCGAGCCGGCCAGCAGTTCAGGCACATCGGCGGGGTTGGAACCGGTCAATTTCGCAATCTTCTGCACCGGCAGCGAGTCCGCAGTCCACTGCGCCTTGTTCGCGCTGTAGTCGGCGAAGGACTGCAGGGTGACCCTGGCGAACTTCGCCACCACGTCCGGGTGCTTCTCGGCGAAGTCCTTGCGCGCCACCCACACCTCGAAGGTCGGTGCGCCCCAGCCACCGACCTCGGCGGCGTCGGTGAGGGTCTTGCCGGTCTTGCGGATCTCGCCCAGGGCAGGCGACCAGACGAAGGCGCCGTCGATATCGCCACGCTTCCACGCCGCAGCGATTTCCGCGGGCTGCAGGTTCACCACCTTCACCTGGCGGGTATCCAGGCCCCAGTGCTTGAGGGCGCCGAGCAGGCTGTAGTGGGAGGTCGATACGAAGGGCGTGGCGATGGTCTTGCCGACCAGGTCCTGCGGGCTATCGATACCGCTGCCGTTGCGCACCACCAGCGCTTCGGCGGCGTTGATCTGCGCCGAAACGATGAAGGCCACGATCGGCAGCTTGCGCGACGCCGCGGCGGCCAGCGGGCTGGAACCGAGGTTGCCGATCTGCACGTCACCGGAGGCGATCGCGGTGACCACTTCCGGGCCGCTGTTGAAGCGCCGCCAGTCTATCTTCTCGCCGATGGCCTGCTCGTAGGCGCCGTCGGCCTGGGGCACCTTGCTCGGGTCGATGCCGGTCTGGTAACCGACGGTCAGCCCGGCGGCGTGGCTGACCAGGGTCAAGCTGGCAAGGGCCAGTGCAGTGAATACTTTGAGCGGGCGGGAGGGTTTCATGGCGGCCGGATCCTGTGCGGGAAAGGCCATAAAGCTAAATGATCTAAAAAATAATCAAAAAATACTTTTTTGGAATTAGCTTATGTGACTGAAGGTTTGTGAAAATTTTGTTGGTTATGTCAAAAAAATCTTAAAAAAAATAAAATAATTCTTTTTAGGTTTATCAAATTGTAATTATCCTTCGACCCCAGCATGGCGCATTAGACCAAAGTCTTGAAACGACTAGTTACGATTGACTCGATGGTCACCCTTTGGTGCTAAATCGCCCATCGACAGCGAGCCGGACGCCAAGATCCAGCCGTTAACGAACCACAAGAATTAGAAAACGAGAGGAGCAATTCATTTATGAAGAAGTCGACCCTGACTCTTGCCGTGGCCCTTGGGGTTCTGGCCCAGCAAGCAGGCGCTGCCGGTTTTATCGAGGACAGCAAAGCTACCTTGAAGCTGCGCAATTTCTATATCAACACCGATAACCGCAACCACGGCACCAACACCACCTCCAACTACCAGGAAGAGTGGGGCCAAGGCTTCCAGCTGGACTACACCTCCGGCTTCACCGAAGGCACCGTCGGCTTCGGCGTTGACGCCATCGGCCTGCTCGGCATCCGCCTGGACTCGGGCAAGGGCCGCCACGGCAACCCGACCAGCGCCAGCTACGCCGGCTCGGTATTCCCGACCGACAGCAGTGGCCGCGCGGTCAACGACTACTCCAGCCTGGGCGCTGCCGCCAAGGTGAAGATCTCCCAGACCGAACTGCGCTACGGCACCCTGCTGCCGAAGAACCCGGTCATCTCGTACAACGACGGCCGCATGCTGCCGCAGACCTTCGAAGGTGGCCAGATCACCTCGAACGAGATCAAGGACCTGACCCTGACCGCCGGCCAGATCGAGCACGTCAAGGGCCGTAACTCCTCGAACACCGAAGGCCTGTCCATCGCCGGCGCCAACAACGCCCGCACCGGCAACTTCAGCAACCAGTTCCGCTATGCCGGTGCCGACTACAAGGTGACCAAGGACCTGCTGCTGCAGTACTGGTACGGCGGCCTGGAAGACTTCTACAAGCAGCACTTCCTGGGTGCGGTACACAACTGGGCAATCGGCCCGGGCGTGCTGAAGTCCGACTTCCGCTACTTCCACAGCACCGACGACGGCAAGAACGGCGACACGGCGGGCTACTACACCACCGGTTACTACGGCGGCACCACCACCAAGGGCAAGGTCGACAACGACCTGTACAGCGCCCTGTTCCTGTACACCGTTGCCGGTCACACCTTCGGTGGCGGCTACCAGAAGAGCCGTGGCGACAGCGACTTCCCTTGGCTGAACCAAGGTGACGGCTCGTCCAACTACACCATCACCGACTCGCAGATCCAGAAGTTCGGCCGCGCCGGCGAAAGCACCTGGCAGGCTCGCTACTCCTACGATTTCGCCAAGGTTGGCGTGGCTGGCCTGACCGCCGGTGTCGTGTACCTGAAAGGCGACAACATCGACGCCGCCATCGGCGACCGCACCGAGTGGGAACGCGACTTCACCCTGGCCTACGTGGTACCGGAAGGTCCGCTGAAGAACCTCGGCGTGATGTGGAAAAACGCCACCTGGCGCAGCGACATCGCCAACACCAAGGACCAGGACGAAAACCGCCTGATCGTGAGCTACTCCATCCCGCTGCTGTAACACGCCGCGAGAAAGACCACGCCCGCCCGGTCCCCCATACCGTGCGGGCGTTGTTCTATCCAGCAACTGTTATTCACTTCAGTTCTGAATAAATCGATATTTATTCTTTTTAATTTCTCATCGTCGCAGGCACAGTTGAGCCATCACGCACTCAGCCAAGGACCCGCACCATGAGCCTCAGACTCGGCGACATCGCCCCCGACTTCGAACAGGATTCCAGCGCCGGCAAGATCCGTTTCCACGAATGGCTCGGCGACAGCTGGGGCGTGCTGTTCTCGCACCCGGCCGACTTCACCCCGGTGTGCACCACCGAGCTGGGCTTCACCGCCAAGCTCAAGGAGCAGTTCGCCGAGCGCGGGGTCAAGGCCATCGCCCTCTCGGTGGACCCGGTGGACTCCCACCACCGCTGGATCGAGGACATCAACGAAACCCAGGACACCACGGTCAACTTCCCGATCCTGGCCGACGCCGATCGCAAGGTCTCCGACCTCTACGACCTGATCCACCCCAATGCCAGCGACACCCTCACCGTGCGCTCCTTGTTCATCATCGACCCGAACAAGAAGATCCGCCTGACCATCACCTACCCGGCCAGCACCGGGCGCAACTTCCACGAGATCCTGCGGGTGATCGACTCGCTGCAGCTCACCGACAACCACAAGGTCGCCACCCCGGCCAACTGGCAGGACGGTGACGAGGTGGTGATCGTGCCGTCGCTGAAGGACGAGGAAGAGATCAAGCGGCGCTTCCCCAAGGGTTACCGCGCGGTCAAGCCATACCTGCGCCTGACCCCGCAGCCGAACCGTTAATGCTTTAGCCATCGCAGGGATTTTCGGGCCGTTTCGACGGCCCTTTTTTTTGCCTGCTGTCCACCCGCCTCGAACCCTGTGGAGAACCTTGTGGGAGCTGGCTTGCCAGCGATGAGGCCGGCAGGATCGACTCAGTTGCCTGGTAGGGCCCAATCGCTGGCAAGCCACACACAGGGTTCTTCACAGGGCAGGTGACATATCTCCAATTCATATAAACAAATGAAAAAATATGATTTATAGATATATGCAACCACCTGTTAATGTCACCCCATTCCAGCGAGATACCTGACTCGCGGGCCCTTCAGTTCAGATCCAAGGATGCGCATTCAATGTTGGTCGTTTCTATTGGTGGAAGTCCCAGCCTGCGTTCACGCTCCGGCGTCCTGCTCGAACGCGCCCGCGACTGGCTGCAGGGCCAGGGCGTGGAAGTGGTGACTTTCCAGGTACGGGACTTCCCGGCCGAAGACCTGCTCCACGCCCGTTTCGACAGCCCGCAGGTCCAGCATTTCCAGCAGTTGGTGGAACAGGCCGACGGCCTGATCGTCGCCACCCCGGTGTACAAGGCGTCCTTCGCCGGCGCCCTGAAGACCCTGCTCGACCTGCTGCCCGAGCGCGCCCTGAACCACAAGGTGGTACTGCCCATCGCCACCGGCGGCAGCATCGCCCACATGCTGGCGGTGGACTACGCACTGAAACCGGTGCTCTCGGCCCTCAAGGCGCAGGAGACCCTGCAAGGGATCTTCGCCGACGACAGCCAGATCGCCTACGGCCAGGGCAACCTCCCGGCCCACCTGGCGCCTGCCCTGGAGCAGCGCCTGAACGAATCGCTCGAGCTGTTCCACAGCGCCCTGGCCCGCCGCCCGAAACCCCTGGCGCCCGGCCTGCTCAACGAACGCCTGATCAGTGCCCGCTGGAGCATCTGATCCGCAACACCGGTTTCATCGCGTCACCCCCACCTTACTCGCCCGCCAACGAGGCAAGCAGGTGCAGCCCGAACCCAACACTGCAAAAGGAGAGCGCTATGCGCACTGTCGTTTTGCGTCGTGGTCTGGCCGCTCTGTTCGCTGCGGCTGTCACCTTCGGCGCCATCACCCAAGCCCAGGCCGAAACCCTGCGTATCGGCTACCAGAAGTACGGCACCCTGGTCCTGCTCAAGGCCAAGGGCTCCCTGGAAAAACGCCTCGCCGCCCAGGGCGTGCAGGTGCAATGGACCGAGTTCCCCGGCGGCCCGCAGTTGCTGGAAGGCCTCAACGTCGGCTCGATCGATTTCGGCGTGACCGGCGAGACCCCGCCCGTGTTCGCCCAGGCCGCCGGTGCCGACCTGCTGTACGTCGCCTATGAGCCGCCAGCCCCGCACAGCGAGGCGATCCTGGTGCCGAAAGGCTCGCCGATCCAGTCGGTCAAGGAACTGAAAGGCAAGAAGGTCGCCCTGAACAAAGGCTCCAACGTGCACTACCTGCTGGTCCGTGCCCTGGAAGACGCCGGCCTGAAATACAGCGACATCCAGCCGGTGTTCCTGCCGCCCGCCGATGCCCGCGCCGCCTTCGAGCGTGGCAGCGTCGATGCCTGGGTGATCTGGGACCCATACCAGGCCGCCGCCGAGCAACAGCTGCAGGCACGCACCCTGCGCGACGGCCAGGGCATCGTCGACAACCACCAGTTCTACCTGGCCACCAAGCCCTATGCGCAGCAGCACCCCGAGGTGATCAGCGCGCTGGTGGACGAGGTTCGCGCCGTCGGCGAATGGTCCAAGGCCAACCCGCAGGACGTCACCGACCAGGTCGCGCCGCTGCTCGGCCTGCCCGCCGACATCACCCTGACCTCGGTCAAGCGCCAGGGCTACGGCGCCGGTTTCATCACCCCGGAAGTGGTCGCCGCGCAGCAGAAGATCGCCGACACCTTCACCAGCCTGAAGCTGATTCCCAAGCCGCTGAGCATCAAGGACGTGATCTGGACGCCACCGGCCAAGGTCGCCAGCGCACCTTGACGTTTCGCCCGTACCGGGGCGCCGCCCCGGTCTGAGCCACCCTTAGGAGACAACTCCAATGAGCCTCAACGTTTTCTGGTTTCTTCCGACCCATGGCGACGGCCATTACCTTGGCACCGCCGAAGGCGCTCGCGCCGTCGATCACGGTTACCTGCAGCAGGTGGCACAGGCCGCCGACCGCCTCGGTTTCGGTGGCGTGCTGATCCCCACCGGGCGCTCCTGCGAGGACTCCTGGCTGGTCGCCGCGTCGCTGATCCCGGTGACCCAGCGCCTGAAGTTCCTCGTCGCCCTGCGCCCGGGGATCATCTCGCCGACCGTGGCGGCGCGTCAGGCCGCGACCCTCGATCGCCTGTCCAACGGCCGCGCGCTGTTCAACCTGGTGACCGGTGGCGACCCTGACGAACTGTCCGGCGACGGCCTGTTCCTCAGCCATGAAGAGCGTTACCAGGCCTCGGTGGAGTTCACCCGTATCTGGCGTCGGGTGCTGGAAGGCGAGACGGTCGACTACGACGGCAAGCACATCCAGGTCAAAGGCGCCAAGCTGCTCTATCCGCCGATCCAGCAACCGCGTCCGCCGCTGTACTTCGGTGGCTCGTCGGACGCCGCGCAGGACCTCGCCGCCGAACAGGTCGAGCTGTACCTGACCTGGGGCGAGCCGCCCGCCGCGGTGGCCGAGAAGATCGCCGAGGTCCGCGAGAAGGCCGCCAAGCTGGGTCGCACCGTGCGCTTCGGCATCCGCCTGCACGTGATCGTCCGCGAAACCAACGACGAGGCCTGGAAAGCCGCCGAGCGCCTGATCTCCCATCTGGACGACGACACCATCGCCCGGGCCCAGGCCTCCCTGGCCCGCTTCGACTCGGTCGGCCAGCAACGCATGGCCGCCCTGCACGGCGGCAACCGCGACAACCTGGAAGTCAGCCCCAACCTGTGGGCCGGCGTCGGCCTGGTCCGCGGCGGCGCCGGCACCGCGCTGGTGGGCGACGGTCCGACCGTGGCCGCTCGGGTGAAGGAATACGCCGAGCTGGGTATCGATACCTTCATCTTCTCCGGCTACCCGCACCTGGAAGAGTCGTACCGGGTCGCCGAACTGCTGTTCCCGCACCTGGATCTCGAACGTCCGTCGCAGCCCAGGGAACGCGGCTTCGTCAGCCCGTTCGGCGAGATGGTGGCCAACGACATCCTGCCCAAGCCATCCGCGGCGCAGCTGTGAGGAACCGCACATGAGTCGTTCTTCTTCCACCCCCTGGCCGCAGCGCCTGGCCCCCTGGGCCCTGCCGGTCGCGTTGCTGGCGATCTGGCAACTGGCGGTGAGCGCCGGCTGGCTGTCGACGCGCATCCTGCCGGCGCCCAGCGCGGTGATCGAGGCAGGGGTCGAACTGGTGCGCAGCGGCGAGATCTGGACCCACCTGGCGATCAGCGGCTGGCGTGCCGGCCTGGGCTTTCTCATCGGCGGCAGCATCGGCCTGACCCTGGGCTTCATCACCGGCCTGTCGCGCTGGGGCGAGCGCCTGCTGGACAGCTCGGTGCAGATGATCCGCAACGTGCCGCACCTGGCGCTGATCCCGCTGGTGATCCTGTGGTTCGGCATCGATGAGTCGGCGAAGATCTTCCTGGTCGCCCTCGGCACCCTGTTCCCGATCTACCTGAACACCTACCACGGCATCCGCAACGTCGACCCGGCACTGGTGGAAATGGCGCGCAGCTATGGCCTGAGCGGCTTCTCGCTGTTCCGCCAGGTGATCCTGCCCGGCGCGCTGCCGTCGATCCTGGTCGGGGTGCGCTTCGCCCTCGGCTTCATGTGGCTGACCCTGATCGTCGCCGAGACCATCTCGGCCAATGCCGGCATCGGCTACCTGGCGATGAACGCCCGGGAATTCCTGCAGACCGACGTGGTGGTCCTGGCGATCGTCCTCTACGCCGTGCTGGGCAAGCTCGCCGACCTCGCCGCCCGCGGCCTGGAACGGGTCTGGCTGCGCTGGCACCCGGCGTATCAAGCAAGCAAGGGGGACGGCGCATGACCATTCTCAAGGAACAACCGCCGCGCCTGTTGCGGGGCATCCCGCTGGCGGCCCGCAACGTCGAGAAAGCCTTCGGCCAGCGCAAGGTCCTGCGCGATATCGACCTGCATATCCCGGCCGGGCAGTTCGTCGCCATCGTCGGCCGCAGCGGCTGCGGCAAGAGCACCCTGCTGCGCCTGCTGGCCGGCCTCGACCAGCCCAGCGGCGGACAGCTGCTGGCCGGCACCGCGCCGCTGGAAGAGGCCCGCGAGGACACCCGCCTGATGTTCCAGGAAGCGCGCCTGCTGCCGTGGAAGCGGGTGATCGACAACGTCGGCCTGGGCCTCGAAGGCCAATGGCAGGACCGCGCCCGCCAGGCGCTGGACGCGGTGGGCCTGGCCGACCGCGCCCACGAATGGCCGGCGGCCCTGTCCGGCGGGCAGAAACAGCGCGTGGCCCTGGCCCGTGCCCTGATCCACCAGCCGCGCCTGCTGCTGCTCGACGAGCCGCTGGGCGCGCTGGATGCCCTGACCCGCATCGAGATGCAGCAACTGATCGAGGACCTCTGGCGCAAGCACGGTTTCACCGTGCTGCTGGTGACCCACGACGTCGCCGAAGCGGTGGCGGTCGCCGACCGGGTGATCCTCATCGAGGACGGCGAGATCGGCCTGGACCTGCAGGTCGACCTGCCGCGCCCGCGGCTGCGCGGCTCGCACCGCCTGGCCGCGCTGGAAAGCGAAGTGTTGAACCGTGTTCTCTCGGTCCCGGGCACCCCGCCCGAGCCCGAACCCGTAGCACCCTTGCCTACGCAACTGCGCTGGGCGCATTGACCTCAGAACCTACGAAGGAAGCAAGCAGATGACTATCAAAGCGATCAACGTGCGTAACCAGTTCAAAGGCACCGTGAAGGAAATCCTGGAAGGCCCGGTACTGTCGGAAATCGACGTGCAGACCGCCTCGGGGATCGTCACCTCGGTGATCACCACCCGTTCGGTCAAGGAGCTGGAACTGACCATCGGCAGCGAGGTGATTGCCTTCGTGAAGTCGACCGAGGTGTCCATCGCGAAACTGTGAAACCCAATCGCTGGCAAGCCCCACACAGGGTCCGTGGTGCACGCGGTCCCCGTGGGAGCTGGCTTGCCAGCGATGCTTTTAATGTTTGGGCAGGAACGGCGGCAGATACAGCCCCACGTACGCCTCGAACACCCGCATCCCCTCCTCCGCCATGCGCGGGGTGATCTGCCCGTGCAACTGCACCGAACGGGCATACACCCGGTCGCTCAGCTCCATCGCCAGGGCGAACACGTCCACGTCCCGCGGCAGTTCCGGCAGACGGAAATGCTCGGCGAACAGCGTGTGCATCAGGTCGCCCAGCTCGATATCGTGCTGCCGGTCCGCCTGGGTCACTTCGCTCAAGCCATGCTGGGCCAGGATCAGTTGCCGCGCCGCGGCGTCCTCCTGGTAGATCTCCAGCATCCGCGCTTCCACCAGCCGCGCCAGGTCACGCCAGCTGTTCAGGCCATGGCTGTCGATGGGCGCTTCCAGGCAGGCGCGAAACGCCCCGTGGACGTCCGCGGTCAGGGCTTCGAGCAGCGCCGGAACGCTGGCGAAGAAGTGATAGACCGACGACGGCGGGATCTGCGCGCGTTCGGCCACGCTGTAGATCGACAGGCTGGCCACGCCCTCGCTGGCCAGCAGGTGGCGGGCCGCGTCGAGGATCGAGTCGATCCGCGCCTGGCTGCGGGCGCGGGGTTTGCGAGGGGTGGTACCGCGGCTCATGTCAGTTGCTGATCGCCAGGATGCTGGCCTGGTAGGCGCCGACGAACAGGTCGAAGTCGCCAACCTCCTGCTGCTCCAGGCGCGCCTGCTCCTCCAGCGAGGTGCGGGTCATGGTCTCGAAACGCGCCTGCTCGTCCGCCGGCAGGTGCTGGCCACGCAGGTAGTCGGCGTGCAGCCGGCTCTGGCGCAGGGCGAAACGGGCAAAGCTCTCCTGGTTCTCGGTCATGCTCGCCAGGACCTGGGCCGACGGGGTCAGCGCCGGATCGTCGACCTTGGCCGACTGGGTCGCCAGGGCCCGCTGGTGCTCGTCGCTGCCATTGGCGCGGTCGAGCAGTTCGGCCAGCGGCGCGATGCGCGCCAGCAGCTCCGACGCCCAGGCCTTCAGGGCCACCGGCTGGCCATCACGCTGCAGCTGCAGGCCGGGGCGACGGCCTTCCTTGACCACCTTGAGGAAGTTGTCGGTGCACTGGCCGCACTCGCCGTTTTCCAGTAGCGGGCTGTCTTCCAGGGCGCAGAACAGCAGGAAGGCGTCGAGGAAACGCGCCTGCGGCAGGTCGATGCCGGTGGGCAGGAACGGGTTGATGTCCAGGCAGCGCACTTCGATGTACTGGATGCCGCGGGCCACCAGGGCCTGGATCGGCCGCTCGCCGGTGTAGGTCACCCGCTTCGGCCGGATGTTCGAGTAGTACTCGTTCTCGATCTGCAGGATGTTGGTGTTGAGCTGCACCCACTCGCCGTTCTGGTGCGTGCCGATCTCGACGTACGGCGCATACGGCGTGGCCACGGCGCGGCGCAGGCTGTCGGTGTAGCTGTCGAGGTCGTTGTAGCACGGGGTCAGGCCGGCCTGGGCGTTGCTCTGGTAGCCCAGGTCGCTCATGCGCAGGCTGGTGGCCCAGGGCAGGAACAGGGTGTCGGCGTCGAAGGACTCCAGCTGGTGCGGACGACCGCGCAGGAAGCCCGCGTCCAGTGCCGGCGAGGCACCGAACAGGTACATCAGCAGCCAGCTGTAGCGGCGGAAGTTGCGGATCAGGGCGATGTAGGACGACGACTGGAAGTCGCGATCGCTGCCGCTGCGGCCCTCGGCCTCACGCAGCAGCGGCCAGAGCGCTTCCGGCAGCGAGAAGTTGTAGTGGATGCCGGCGATGCACTGCATGGTGCGGCCGTAGCGCAGGGCCAGGCCCTTGCGGTAGACGTACTTGAGCTGGCCGATGTTCGAGGTGCCGTACCAGGCGATCGGAATGTCTTCCTCCGCCGGCAGCGGGCAGGGCATCGACGGGCTCCACAGGTACTCGTCGCCGAGCCGGCTGTAGGCGAAGCGATGGATGTTCTCCAGGCTTTCCAGGGTCTGCGCCGGGTCGGTCTGCGCCGGGGTGATGAACTCCAGCAGCGACTCGGAATAGTCGGTGGTGATCTGTTCGTGGGTCAGCGCCGAGCCCAGTGCCTCGGGATGGGGAGTCTGGGCCAGGCGACCGTCTTCGGTCACGCGCAGGCATTCACGCTCGATGCCGTGCAGGCACTGCTTGAGCAGGGAGAGGTTGTCGCCCTGGCTGAGCAGGCTCAGGCGGCGGTTGAGAAGTTCGCTCAAGATGGAATTCCTTCACGCGTCAGTCGCCCCAATATGGGGGTGGAGATGACGGTCTACAAGGGTGGACAGGAGGAACTGGCGTTGTCGCCTGGTTTTCGCAGGAAATCGGCAGTGCCCGCGCACTGCCGAAAGTACCGCAGATGGCCTTTTGCGGCTAGAGGACGGCGAACGTGCCCTGGGCCTTTGCCACCAGTTTGTCGCCCTGAAGCACGTCGGCGTCCAGAACCAGCGTGCGCCGCCCGGCGTGCAACACCCGGGCGATACACAGCACCTCACCCTCGCCGACCGCACGCAGGTAGTTGATCTTGCACTCCACGGTGACGCTGCGCTGGTCGAAGCCATGGCTGCTGGAGCAGGCAAGGCCCATGGCGATGTCCACCAGGCTGAAGATCGCGCCGCCGTGGAGGTAACCGCCACGGTTGCGCAGGTGCGGCTCCAGGGCCAGGGCCACCTCGGCAACGCCCTCCTCCAGGCGTTGCAGACGGCAGCCCAGCAGCTGGCTGAAGGCACTCTGGACGATCCCTTCAGGCACGTCCATCACTTCTTCTTCAACTGCTTGGCGTTGGCGAACAGCGCGGCCATGGCGTTGTTGGCCGGTGGCGGGGTCTCCTTGACCCGTGCCGGCGCGCCCTGCTGGCGCGGCGCCGAACCCGGGCGGCTGCCACGGGCGCCGTCGATCTTCTCGCCCGGGGTGTCGCCCATGCGCATCGACAGGCCCACGCGCTTGCGCGGGATGTCCACTTCCATGACCTTGACCTTGACCACGTCGCCGGCCTTCACTGCTTCACGCGGGTCCTTGATGAACTTCTCCGACAGCGCCGAGATGTGCACCAGGCCGTCCTGGTGCACGCCGATGTCGACGAAGGCACCGAAGTTGGTGACGTTGGTCACCACGCCTTCGAGGATCATCCCCGGCTGCAGGTCCTTGAGGTCCTCGACGCCTTCCTGGAACTCGGCGGTCTTGAACTCCGGACGCGGGTCGCGGCCCGGCTTGTCCAGTTCCTGGAGGATGTCGGTGACGGTGGGCAGGCCGAAGGTCTCGTCGGTGAACTTCTTCGGATCGAGGCGCTTGAGGAAACCGCTGTCGCCGATCAGCGAGCGGATGTCGCGGTCGGTCTCGGCGGCGATGCGCTGCACCAGCGGGTAGGCTTCCGGGTGCACCGCGGAGGCGTCCAGCGGGTTGTCGCCGTTCATCACGCGCAGGAAGCCGGCGGCCTGCTCGAAGGTCTTCTCGCCGAGGCGGCTGACCTTCTTCAGCGCCGCGCGGGTCTTGAACGCGCCGTTGGCATCACGGTGGCTGACGATGTTCTGCGCCAGGGTGCCGTTGAGCCCGGAGATGCGCGCCAGCAGCGCCACCGAGGCGGTGTTGACGTCGACGCCGACGGCGTTCACGCAGTCCTCGACCACCGCGTCCAGGCCACGGGCCAGCTTGAGCTGGGACACGTCGTGCTGGTACTGACCGACCCCGATGGATTTCGGATCGATCTTCACCAGTTCGGCCAGCGGGTCCTGCAGGCGGCGGGCGATGGACACCGCGCCACGGATCGACACGTCCAGGTCGGGGAACTCGCGCGCCGCCAGCTCCGAGGCCGAGTACACCGAGGCACCGGCTTCGGAGACCATGATCTTGGTGATCTTCAGGGCCGGGTATTTCTTCACCAGCTCGCTGATCAGCTTGTCGCTTTCACGGCTGGCGGTGCCGTTGCCGATGGCGACCAGTTCCACCGAGTGCTTGGCGCAGAGGGCGGCGAGCACGGCGATGGTGCGGTCCCAGTCGTTCTTCGGCGCATGCGGGTACACCGTGGTGTAGTCCAGCAGCTTGCCGGTGGCATCGACCACGGCGACCTTGCAGCCGGTGCGCAGGCCCGGGTCGAAGCCCAGGGTCGCGCGCGGGCCGGCCGGCGCGGCCAGCAGCAGGTCGTGCAGGTTGTGGGCGAAGACGTTGATCGCCTCGCCCTCGGCGTTGTCGCGCAACTCGCCGAACAGGTCGGTTTCCAGGTGGCTGTAGAGCTTGACCTTCCAGGTCCAGCGCACCACCTCGGCCAGCCACTTGTCGGCCGGACGGCCCTGGTTGGCCAGGCCGAAGCGCTCGGCGATCATCATCTCGCACGGGTGCAGGGTGCCCGGCAGTTCCTCGCCGACCTTCAGCGACGCGGCCAGCACGCCTTCGTTGCGACCGCGGAAGATCGCCAGGGCGCGGTGCGACGGCACGCTTTTCAGCAGTTCGTCGTGTTCGAAGTAGTCGCGGAACTTGGCGCCTTCCTCTTCCTTGCCGGCGACCACGCGGGCCGCCAGGGTCGCTTCCTGCTTGAGGAACCCGCGCAGCTTGTCGAGCAGGCTGGCGTCCTCGGCGAAGCGCTCCATGAGGATGTACTTGGCGCCTTCCAGCGCGGCCTTGACGTCGGCGACGCCTTTTTCGGCATCGACGAAGCGCGCGGCTTCGGCTTCGGGGTTCAGTTGCGGGTCGCCCAGCAGGCCGTCGGCCAGTTCGCCGAGGCCGGCTTCCAGGGCGATCTGGCCCTTGGTGCGGCGCTTCTGCTTGTACGGCAGGTAGAGGTCTTCGAGGCGGGTCTTGGTGTCGGCCAGCTTGATCTCGCGGACCAGTTCCGGCGTCAGCTTGCCCTGCTCCTCGATGCTGGCGAGGATGCTGGCGCGGCGCTCGTCGAGTTCGCGCAGGTAGCGCAGGCGCTCTTCGAGGGTCCGCAGCTGGGTGTCATCCAGGCTGCCGGTCACTTCTTTGCGGTAACGGGCGATAAAAGGCACCGTGGAGCCTTCATCAAGTAGAGCCACGGCCGCCTCGACCTGTTGCGGGCGGACGCCGAGTTCCCCGGCGATGCGGCTGTTGATGCTGTCCATAAAACCACCTGACAAATTGTGAATGCTAGGGCCGCGAGGGCCGGCGCCAGAGGGCGTCGGGGCAAGGCGGCGCGCGGTGAAAGCGGCGCATTATACCCAGCGCGCCGGGCTTGCGGTGATAGCGCCAGGCCAGCTTTACCGAGGGTTTCGCTGGCACACGGGGAAAAATCTGCTAACAATGAGCTCGGCACTGTCAAATGGCGGCTAAGCCATAATGCGCGCCGAGATTAAAGGAGCAACCCATGAGCAGCACTGCACAAACAGCCGAAGGCGAGAAAATCCTCATCGTCGACGACGACCCGGGCCTGAGCAGCCTGCTGGAGCGATTCTTCACCAGCAAAGGCTACCGCGCACGGGCTGTACCCAATGTCGAACAGATGGACCGCCTGCTGGCGCGCGAAGTGTTCAACCTGGTCGTCCTCGATCTGATGCTGCCCGGCGAAGACGGCCTCTCGGCCTGCCGTCGCCTGCGTGCGGCGAACAACCAGGTACCGATCATCATGCTCACCGCCAAGGGCGACGAACTGAGCCGGATCAAGGGCCTCGAACTGGGCGCCGACGACTACCTGGCCAAGCCGTTCAACCCTGACGAGCTGGTCGCGCGGGTCAAGGCCGTGCTGCGTCGGCAGACGCCATCGGTACCCGGCGCGCCGGGCAGCGAGGACGAGACCGTCACCTTCGGCGACTACGAGCTGTCCCTGGCCACCCGTGAACTCAAGCGTGGCGACGAAGTGCACATGCTCACCACCGGCGAGTTCGCCGTGCTCAAGGCGCTGGTCATGCATGCCCGCGAACCGCTGACCCGCGACAAGCTGATGAACCTGGCCCGCGGCCGCGAGTGGGACGCGCTGGAGCGCTCCATCGACGTGCAGATCTCGCGCCTGCGCCGGATGATCGAACCGGACCCGTCCAAACCGCGCTACATCCAGACCGTCTGGGGCGTCGGCTACGTGTTCGTGCCGGACGGTAACGCCAGCAAGTGATCCATCGTCTTTTGCAGTGATGTATCGAAAAGCAGGGCCACCGCAGGGTTGCCCTGCTTTTGCATGATCAGCCCCGCAAAGTCCGCGAGCCGCGCTCGCGCCTGCCAAGTGTGTAGCCGTCGTCCATGAAAACGCCGCTGTGGTTCCCGCAAAGCTTCTTCGCCCGCACCCTGTGGCTGGTGCTGATCGTCGTCCTGTTCTCCAAGGCGCTGACCCTGGTCTACCTGCTGATGAACGAAGACGTGCTGGTCGATCGCCAGTACAGCCACGGCGTGGCCCTGACCCTGCGGGCGTACTGGGCGGCCGACGAATCCGACCGGGAGAAGATCGCCGAGGCCGCCGGCCTGATCCGTGTCACCGGCAACGGCGTGCCCGAGGGCGAGCAGCACTGGCCCTACAGCGAGATCTACCAGCGCCAGATGCAGGCCGAGCTGGGCGAGGACACCGAGGTCCGCCTGCGCGTGCATGCGCCGCCAGCCCTGTGGGTGCGCGCGCCGAGCCTGGGCGACGACTGGCTGAAGGTCCCGCTGTACCCGCATCCGCTGCGCGGCCAGAAGATCTGGAACGTGCTCGGCTGGTTCCTCGCCATCGGCCTGCTGTCCACGGCCTCGGCGTGGATCTTCGTGCGCCAGCTCAACCAGCCGCTCAAGCGCCTGGTGTTCGCCGCCCGGCAACTGGGCCAGGGACGCAGCGTGCGCCTGCCGATCAGCGATACGCCAAGCGAGATGACCGAGGTGTACCGCGCCTTCAACCAGATGGCCGAGGATGTCGAACAGGCCGGGCGCGAGCGCGAGCTGATGCTCGCCGGGGTCTCCCACGACCTGCGCACGCCGCTGACCCGCCTGCGCCTGTCGTTGTCGCTGCTGGCCAACGACAGCGAACTGACCGACGACATGGTCCGCGACATCGAGGACATGGACGCCATCCTCGACCAGTTCCTCGCCTTCATCCGCGACGGACGCGACGAGCCGGTGGAAGAAGTGAGCCTCAGCGACCTGGTGCGCGAAGTGGTCGCGCCGTTCAACCAGCCCGAGGAACAGGTACGCCTGTGCCTGGAGCCGATCCCGCCGTTCCCGCTACGACGCGTGTCGATCAAGCGCCTGCTCGCCAACCTCATCGGCAACGCCCTGCACCATGCCGGCAAGGGCGTCGAGGTGGCGGCCTATGTCTCCGGCGACAGCAGCGCGCCCTACGTGGTGCTGAGCGTGCTCGACCGCGGCGCCGGCATCGACCCCGGCGAGCTGGAAGCCATCTTCAATCCGTTCATCCGTGGCGACCGCGCCCGCAGCGGCAAGGGCACCGGCCTGGGCCTGGCGATCGTCAAGCGCATCGCCGCCCAGCATGGCGGCAACGTCGAGCTGCGCAACCGCTCCGGTGGCGGCATCGAGGCCCGGGTCCGTCTGCCGCTGGGCCTGCTGCTGCCACGGGACGCGGTCTGACTCAGCCCTTGCCCTTGGTGCGGGTCAGGTTCGGCCCGCCATTCTTCTCCAGGTGCTCGATGATCATCCCGGCAACGTCCTTGCCGGTGGTGGTCTCGATGCCTTCCAGGCCCGGCGACGAGTTCACCTCCATCACCAGCGGACCGTGATTGGAGCGCAGGATGTCCACGCCGGCGACGCTCAGGCCCATGACCTTGGCCGCGCGGATCGCGGTCATGCGCTCTTCCGGGGTGACCTTGATCAGGCTCGCGGTGCCGCCGCGGTGCAGGTTGGAACGGAACTCCCCCGGCTTGGCCTGGCGCTTCATCGAGGCGATGACCTTGTCGCCGACCACGAAGCAGCGGATGTCGGCACCACCGGCTTCCTTGATGTACTCCTGGACCATGATGTTCTGCTTCAGGCCCATGAACGCCTCGATCACCGACTCGGCGGCCTTGGTGGTCTCGCACAGCACCACGCCGATGCCCTGGGTCCCCTCCAGCACCTTGATCACCAGCGGCGCGCCGTTGACCATCTGGATCAGGTCGGGGATGTCGTCCGGCGAGTGGGCGAAGCCGGTCACCGGCAGGCCGATGCCCCGGCGTGACAGCAGTTGCAGCGAGCGCAGCTTGTCCCGCGAGCGGGCGATGGCCACCGATTCGTTGAGCGGGAACACGCCCATCATCTCGAACTGACGCAGCACCGCGCAGCCATAGAACGTCACCGAGGCACCGATCCGCGGAATCACCGCGTCGAAGCCCTCCAGCGGCTTGCCGCGATAGTGGATCTGCGGCTTGTGGCTGGCGATGTTCATGTAGGCACGCAGGGTATCGATCACCACCATTTCATGGCCCCGTTGCGTACCGGCCTCGACCAGGCGACGGGTGGAATACAGACGCGGGTTACGCGACAGCACAGCGATCTTCATGCAGCACCTGTGGAGGGGGTAATGGTTGCCGGGAACACCGGCTTGTCCTGAACGTACTTGAGACCCGGGTTGACCACCAGCTGGCCATGGACCAGCGCCTTGGAACCCAGGAGAAGGCGATAGCGCATGGCCTTGCGGCAGGCCAGGGTGAATTCCACTTCCCAGACCCGGTCGCCCAGCGCCAGCGGCGTGCGGATCACGTAGCGTACCTGGGCCTGGCCGTTGGAGCTCTTGATGGTTTTCATGGTCACCAGCGGCGCCTCGCAGCGGCGGTGACGCAACTGCACCACCGAGCCCAGGTGGGCGTTGAAGCGCACCCAGCGCTGGCCGTCGCGCATGAACGGCTCGACCTCGGTGGCATGCAGGCTGGAGGTGCTGGCGCCGGTGTCGATCTTGGCGCGCAGGCCGGCCAGGCCGAGATCGGGCAAGGCCACCCACTCGCGCAAACCGATAACGCTCAAATGATCAAATGTCTTCACGATGGACAACCCGGGGAAAGTCGGTGAACTGTAAGCAGGCAGCGGACTTTTTGCATCCGTAAGTGAAGGTAGTACAGTTCCATGACCGCTAATGATCGGAGCTGTGCGATGGCTTACGAGGAAGACGACGACAAGGTGCGTCTGGACAAATGGCTCTGGGCCGCGCGTTTCTACAAGACCCGCGCCCTGGCCAAGGCCGCTATCGAGAGTGGCAAGGTGCATTGCCGTGGCGAGCGCTGCAAGCCGGGCAAGGAGCCGCGGATCGGCGACGAGTTCGTCCTGCGCACCGGTTTCGACGAGCGCACCGTGGTGGTCAGGGCGCTGTCCATCGTGCGCCGTGGCGCTCCAGAGGCACAGACGCTGTACGAGGAAACCGAGGACAGCATCCGCCGCCGCGAACAGGCGGCGGCGCTACGCAAGGCTGGCGCTCTGGGGGTGACCACCGATGGCCGGCCGACCAAGAAGCAGCGCCGGCAGATCCATCAGTTCCAGGGCAGCTACGACTGAGCGCTGACCACGTTCAGGCGCCCCAGCAGCGGCAGACGCGCGGCGAAGGTGAACAACGGTGCGCTCCAGCGCAGCAGTGCGGCGCTGCCCTTGGCCGCCAGCGGCGTGTAGCAGCTCCAGCCCAGTGCCAGGACCGCCATCAGCAGGCCACCGATGTAGTCGTCCTGGCCCCAGTGGGCCCCCGCCACCAGGCGCGGCAGCATGAACAGCACGGCCAGGCCCCAGACCACCAGGTTCTGCCACAGGCCGCGGCTGAACAGGGTCATGAACAGCGCCCAGATCAACAGCACCGAGGCATGGTCGCCGGGGAAACTCTTGGTCGAGCGGTCCTTCAGTTCCCAGGCCGATTCCAGGTGCGGGTAGAAATGACTGAGGCGAATGGCATCGCCGAATACCACGGAGGGGCTCTGGTGCTGCCAGCCGGCCGCATCCACCCACTTGGAAAACAGCGCGCGAATCACCACTAAGAGGAGCAGCGTGACCAGGAAGCCGAAAAACGCTTCGCGCACCTGGCGCCGGTCGAACACCCAGTCGCCGCGGATCAGCAGCGCCAGCAGGATCAGGCCGACGACGATATCGAAGGGACGCAGGCTGCCGAGGGTCCACACGTAACGCCAGGCGGCATTGTCGGCCAGCGGTGCGTTGAGGCCGTGGAACAGCCACTCGTCGAAAGTCAGGCACAGGATCTGGCCAAAAGGCCACAACCAGAAACACAGTAGAGCGACGGGCAGCAAGGTGCAGGCTGCCAATGGGCCCCATGACCACCTCGCTTGGAACAGTGGTCGATTGTCCATAAGATACCTCTCCAATGTCGTAGGAGCGCCTTCAGGGCGCTCTAGCACGGGGCTTTTTAAACCCCTGTAACCAATTTGTCATCATTTCGGACAGCCAGAACACCCCCATGAGCGATTTGCCGGATACCGATTTCACCCAACGTTTCATCTTCGACGAGCGCGATGTGCGCGGCGAACTGGTGTCGCTCGAACAGAGCTATGCCCGCGCGCTGGACAAACACCCCTACCCGCAGCCGGTGGCCCGGCTCCTCGGCGAACTGATGGCCGCCGCCTCCCTGCTGGTCGGCACCCTGAAGTTCGACGGGCTGCTGATCCTCCAGGCCCGTTCCGACGGCCCGGTACCGCTGCTGATGGTCGAGTGCTCCAGCGAGCGCGAGATCCGCGGCATCGCCCGCTATGACGGCGAAGCACTCGGTGCCGACGCCGGCCTGCAGGAACTGATGCCCAACGGCATCCTCGCCCTGACCATCGACCCGCGTCGCGGCCAGCGCTACCAGGGCATCGTCGAACTGAACGGCAAGGACCTGGCGGAAAGCTTCACCAACTACTTCGTCATGTCCGAGCAACTGGGCACGCGCTTCTGGCTCAGCGCCGACGGCAACCGCGCCCGTGGCCTGCTGCTGCAGCAATTGCCGGTTGACCGCCAGCCCGACGCCGACGAGCGCGCCGACAGCTGGGCCCATGTGTCCACCCTCGCCGGCACCCTGACCCGCGACGAACAACTGGGCCTGGACAACGCGACCCTGCTGCACCGCCTCTATCACGACGACGCCGTGCGCCTGTTCGACATCCAGCCCCTGCAGTTCCGCTGCAGCTGCTCGCGGGAGCGCTCCGGCAACGCCCTGGTCAGCCTCGGTGCCGAGGATGCCAAGGCCCTGGTCGACGAACATGGCGGCCAGATCGAGATCGATTGCCAGTTCTGCAACGAGCGCTATCGCTTCGATTCAGCGGATGTGGAGCAACTGTTTGCCGGTGGTGGCGTGGACGCACCGTCAGATACTCGTCACTGAAACGTTTCCGCACAGGGAATTCTCCTGTCGAATGCGCTTAAGACGCAGTTCTGACAGGAGGGCCCTACTTTTTTTGGGCGTTTCTGGCATAATCCGGCCACTTTTTTCGCTGTAGTAGTTTGTAAAGATCTACTACAAATCGTTTGGAGCACTCGGCCACCGGGCCGGATGGGGAATCTCATGACGCAAGCCAACAACGCCGTGTTCACCGATCTGAGCGTCGACGAGCTGGTAAAAGAAGCACTGAAGCGCGGTGAAGGCGAGCTGGCCGACACTGGCGCGCTGGTCGTGAAAACCGGTCACCGCACCGGTCGTTCGCCGGTTGACCGTTTCATCGTCGAAGAGCCGAGTACCCAGGACGCCATCGCCTGGGGCCCGATCAACCGCAAATTCCCCGCCGACAAGTTCGACGCCCTGTGGGCCCGTGTCGAGGCGTTCAACAACGCCCAGGAACACTTCGTTTCCCACGTCCACGTAGGCGCTGCCGAAGAGCACTACCTGGCGGTCAAGATGACCACCCAGACCGCCTGGCAGAACCTGTTCGGCCGTTGCCTGTTCATCAATCCGGCCCAGTACAACCCGGCCGGTCGTGAAGAGTGGCAAGTGCTGAACGTCGCCAACTTCGAGTGCGTGCCCGAGCGTGACGGCACCAACTCCGACGGTTGCGTGATCCTCAACTTCGCCCAGAAGAAGGTCCTGATCGCCGGCATGCGCTACGCCGGTGAAATGAAGAAGGCCATGTTCTCGGTACAGAACTTCCTGCTGCCGGCTGCCGACGTGCTGCCGATGCACTGCGCCGCCAACATCGGCGAGGAAGGCGACGTGACCCTGTTCTTCGGTCTGTCCGGCACCGGCAAGACCACCCTGTCGGCCGACGAAAGCCGCTACCTGATCGGTGACGACGAGCACGGCT
>Ga0206117_100544_pt1 | contig 35398 bp, 26 predicted proteins | sample 3A5Ametagenome_FD_177997 | JGI IMG/M metagenome (GOLD analysis project Ga0206117, IMG submission 177997) | Enriched microbial communities from leaf-cutter ant dump, University of Wisconsin, Madison, United States - 3A5A | ecosystem: Environmental > Terrestrial > Nest > Insects nest > Nest dump... | reverse complement strand
TCGATCAGCGCCGCCGGAAGGCCGGATGGCACCTGGATCGCAACGCTGATCTGCCCACCCAGGGAACGCTCCAGAAGGGAACTCATGCCGGTGAGCAGGTCGCCGAGGTCGGTCGGCTCCGGCATCAGCGTCTGGCGCCGTGCGAAGGACAGCAGCGACTGGGTCAGCCGCGCGCCACGCTCGATGGAGCGGTTGGCCGCGTCGAACAGCTCGCGCGGGGTGCCGTCAGGCACCGTGGGGGCCAGGACGGCAAGGCAGCTGACGATGCCCTGGAGCAGATTGTTGAAATCATGCGCCACCCCGCCGGTCAGCTGCCCCAGCGCCTCCATCTTCTGCGCCTGATGCAGTTGCTCCTCTGCCCGCCGGCGGTCGGCCATTTCGGCCTGCAGGGCCTGCGTCCGCTCGGCGACCCGCTCCTCCAACCGGCTGGACGCCTGGGTGATCTCCTGAAGATGGCTGCGGGTCCTGTACTGGCGTTCCCTGCTGCGCAACGCCGCCTGCGCCGCGCTCTGCAAAGCCTCGCGGTGCAGCGGACGGTCGAGCAGCGTGACGTTGCCAAGCGACTGGAAGAACGCCTGCCTGCCCCGCCCGGCCTGCCGGCTGCGCCGCGAGGTCAGGATCACGATGGGCAGGTCCGACCAGCGCGGCTGCGCCTCCAGCCACGCGGTCAGCGGTTCGATGTCGGTCAGCACCCCTTCGGAGAGGACCAGCGCCCCGACATCGTCGCCAAGCCTGCGGCAAAGCTCCGGCAAATCGGCGCATTGCTGCGTCGCCAGACCGATTTCCGCCAGGACCGAACCGATCACTTCGGCATCCCGCCCTTCAGGGGCCAGGACAAGGATGGACCCGCGCATCGGCATCGATCACCCGGTCTCGGACGAGCCGCGGAGCAGAGGTTCCGCCGAGCCGTCATATTCCGGCACGCCCGTCAGCACGCCACGGAAATCCATCAGCTGCGGCCCGACCTGCATCCCGTCCGGGAACAGGCGGAACTCGCGGATCGACAGTTCATGGACGCCGGTGCGCTTCTTCACCACGGAAATCGCCTTGCGCACTTCGCCGCCAGCCTCGAAGAAGCGCAGCAGGACAACGGTGTCGCTCATAAAGGACAGATCGATGGGATTCTGCACGTCGCCGATGATGCCCTGCTGGGCTAGGATCAGGATGGTCACCACGCCCTTGTTGTTCAGGTAGGTCAGCAACTCGTGCATCTGGAGCGAGAGCGCCTTCTCTTCCGGCATGGTGCTGAGATAGGAGTTCAGGCTGTCGATCACCACGATGCCGGCGTTGCGGTCCTCCACCTCGCGACGCACCTGCCAGACGAACTGGCCGGGCGACAAGCGCGACGGATTGGCCCGGTGCCAGCCGACACGGTTCTTCTCCACCGCCTCTTCGATGTCGATGCCGAGTGCGAGACTGCGCAGTTGCAGGGTCTTGAAAGTCTCGTCGAAGGAAAAATATGCCGCATGCTCGCCACGCTTGACCGCGGCGGTGACATACTGGAGCGCAATCGAGGATTTTCCGACCCCCGATGGCCCCACCAGCATCGTCGTGGTGCCATGCGTCAGGCCGCCGCCCATCAACTCGTCCAGGGTCGGCAGGCCGCTTTCCATGGTGGTCTGTTCGAAATCGCTTTTGTGCTCTTCGGCGATCAGGCTGGGGAAGACCAGGACATTGGACTTCGTAATCGCGAAATCGTGCCAGCCGCTTTGGTACTCTGCCGCCCGCATCTTGGCGATGCGCAGCCGCCGCCGCGCAGCCCCATAGGTGCGCTCGATCTGCTCCAGCACGATCACGCTGTGAGCCAGGCTGTGCAGATCGCTCGCTCCATCCTGATGGGTCAGGTCGTCGAGGATCAGGGTGGTGCAACGGCGCCCTTGCAGGAACTGCTTCAAAGCCAGGATCTGACGGCGGTAGCCGAGCTGGTCCTGGGCGAGCAGCCGCAGTTCCGACACCGTGTCGATCACCAGCACTTCGGGATTTTCCCGCTCGATCCGCTCGATGATCAGACGCACGGTCTCGCCAAGCTCCACCTCAGACGGGTAGAGCACGCTCTGCTGGCGATCCAGTTGGGCTTCGATGGGCACGATGTCGAAGACCGCAAAGCCGTCGAGCGACCAGCCATGGCTGGCGGCGGTCGCTTCCAGCTCCTTGGCGCTCTCCGACAGGGTGATGTACAGCCCCTTCTTGCCGTCGTCGCGCGTCTGGATCAGAAGCTGCAGGGCAATGGTTGTCTTGCCTGTGCCGGGAACACCCTCCAGAAGATGTATTCGACCGCGCGGCAGCCCGCCGCGCAAAACCAAATCGAATTCGGGAATTCCGGTCTGCACTTTCTCGATCGGGAGGGGCTTGGGCACCAAAGGCTCCTTAAGGTCCATGTCATCAGACAAACACGGTGCAGCGGAAATGTTCCGCCGGAGCTTGGGCGTGGCCAAAAAATTGGTGTGTATCAAAGAGTCGACGGAGGCGGCTCGGCGGTATCGGCGACCGGGATGCGGGCTTCCCCTTCCACCATCGCCAGACGACGGCCGAGCGCCGCGGCGAGGCTGCGGGGCGTGACCGGCTTGTGCAGCAGGTCGAAGCCATGGGTGAGCGCATCGTTCTGCGGCTCCGTGCCGATCTCCCCGGTGACGATCAGGCCGGGGATGTCCGAATCGTGCATGTCCCAGATGCGGAGGATCGCCTCCGTTCCGATGCGCTTGTCCCGCAGGCGGTAATCGACGACGAGGATGTCGGGCCGGCGCCCGTCCAGCGTCAGGCGTTCCACCGCGAAGTCGGTGGAGTCCGCGGTGATCACGTCGAACTTCCAGGCGCGCAGCAGGCTTTCCATCCCGGCCAGCACGATGGGGTCGTCGTCCACCACCACCGCCAGCCGCCGCTCCGCCCGCCCCGGCGGGGCCGGTGTCAGTTCCACAGCTGCGGTCTCCCTGGTCGACGGGGTGGAGACACCGGCTTCGGCCACCAGCGGCACCGAGATGCTGAACAGAGAGCCCTGGCCAGGATGCGAGCTTACCGTCACGGGATGGTCCAGCAGGTCGGACAGGCGGCGGACGATTGCCAGGCCAAGGCCAAGCCCCTGGTTGCGGTCGCGTTCGGGGTTGTCGACCTGATAGAGTTCTTCGAACACCCGGTCGATCTGGTCGGCCGGGATGCCGCGGCCGGTGTCGTGGACACCGATCAAGACGCGGTCGGCCTCCACGCTGCAGTCTACCGAAATCCCGCCGCTGTCGGTGTAGCGGATTGCGTTCTCCACCAGGTTGCGCAGCATGCGGCCGAGCAGGACCCGGTCGCTGCGGATGGCGGCATTGCAGGGATGAACCCGCCAGTCCAGGCCCTTTTCCTGCGCGACCGGAGCATAGGCGTCGTCGAGGTTCCTCACGATGTCCGAGACACGGAATTCCTCCAACTGCGGAGCCACGATGCCGGCGTCGAGGCGTGAGATGTCGAGCAGACCATCCAACAGACCCTTGAGGATTTCGAGCCCATGCTGGAGCCGCCCAAGCGCATCGAGTCCGGGTCCGTCCCTCAGATGCGGGCGGAGGACCTCGGCGAACAGCAGGATCGACTGCATCGGCTGGCGCAGGTCGTGGCTGGCGGCGGCGAGGAAGCGGCTCTTGGACCGTCCGGCCTCTTCGGCCGCGTCGCGGGCGCGATGGATGTCGTGGATGTCGACGGCGCCGCCGAACCACGCGATGATCCTCCCGCCATGATGGATCGGGTGGGTCCGGCTGAGGTGCCATCTGTAGGCTCCATCGGCCCGGCGCAGGCGCAGCTCATAGGCATGTGCCGCGCCGGCCGGGATGGCCGCTCTCCGGACCGCCTGGATGCGTTCCACATCCTCCGGATGGAGATCGCCCATCCGGTTCTCTTCATTCGTCATGCGGCCGGTGTAGGCCCGGAACGCGGCATTGACGTATTCCAATGTGCCGTCGGGCCGGTTCACCCACATCATGTGCGGGGCGTTTTCCACCAGCGCACGCGACCGTTCCTCGCTGGCCCGTAGCGCGGCGGATGCTTCCTCATTGGCCTGCATCTGCCGGTCGAGATCCTCGACCAGCCCGTCGAACGCCAGCCCCAGCCGGCTCATCTCCGGCCCATCCACGGCCCCCACGCGGGCGGAGCGGTCGCCGGCACGCCAGCGCTCGGTCGCCGCGATCAGTGATGCGACCGGCCGATAGAGGTGCCGTCTCGCAATCAGGAATGCCGCCAGCAGGCCGAGCAGCAGCGTGGAGGCGATCCACACCAGCGACCTCGTCAAGGCGGTGTCGATGCCATTCATCGCCGCGTCATGGTCGATGCCGACAGCGACAAAGATGTGCCTGACCCCGGCGGACAGCGGAACATAGGCGAACACCCGCTCCACCCCGTCGATCCCCATCATCTGGGCGGTCCCCACAGCATCGGCGTCGAGCAGGGGACGGAAGCGCGGGGGAAGCGGGGCGCCGACGGCACCCGGCCTCGCAGGCGCGTGGGCCAGAACGATGCCGTTGCCGTCGGCGATTATTAGCGCGGCATTGCCGGGCAGCGGGTGTTCGGAGAGATAGCGTTCGAGCCAGCCGAGATCGATCAACGCCGTGACCACCCCGATGGTTCGGCCGCCTTCACTGCTGCGGCGGATCGGCAGGCCGAACGGCATCGCCGGCTTGCCGCTGTGCCGCTGCCGAATGAACTCGCCGACGGTGAAGCCGCCGCTTTCCAGGGCGGAACGCACATGCACCCGGTCGGCGATGGTCCGTCCGCGCAGAAACAGGTTGGTGGAACAGAGAATGACCCCGTCCTCGCCCGTGAGATTGACCGTCAGGTAGTCCGGAATCCGTGCGGCGGTGCGCGTCAGCAGCGCCTGGCATCCCGTCGCGTCGAGGGTCTGCGCAGAAGTCGTCTCCGCCAGCAGTTCGAGCATCTGCCGCACGCCCTCGACCAGCCGCTGCTGCTCCCCGCCCAACAAGCTCAGCAGTTGCTGCGCATGCTCATGGATTTCCTCCGACCGCTGGCGGCGCAGGTCGATCTGGTTCCAGACCTCCAGCGCGCAGATCGGCACAAGGGCCAACGCCACGAGCAGCAACAGGCGGGTCAGGAAGCTCATGGCGCCCTCGTCCCGATCGCGACCCGCTTCCCGAGCCCGACCACACTTCTGCGGAATGCGACCGCCATGCCCCGTCTCCCGACCGGCCCTGCTGCATACATAACCGTTCGGAAGGCCGATTGCTGCCGCTCTCTGGCGTTACCCTTCGGCGATGGCGCGGTTCAGGGAGGCGATCAGGACATGGGCGTCGACCGGTTTGCCCAGCACGTCGCAAGCACCGCCGCCCAGCGCGCGCTGCCGGGTGGTCTCGTCGGCGTAGGAGGTCATGAACAGGATCGGCGGATGTCCGCCACCCTCGGCGTTCAACCGCTCCTGCAACTCCAGCCCGGACAGGCCGGGCATGCGCACGTCCAGGATGATGCAGGCGATCGCCGTCCGGTCGGCGAGCGCCAGGAAATCCTCTGCGGAAACGAAGGGCCGGCAGCGGAAGCCGACCGACCGCAGAAGGTCGTCCAGCGCCTCGCGGATCGCCTCGTCGTCATCGACCACCGCTATCAGGGGTGCGTTGGACACGTCGTGATGCCTTGACCGGATCGGGGACTGAATGGAAGCGCCGGCTGCCGGCGCCACACGCATCCTATCCGGATGGGACAGGTGGCGAATACCACACCTAGGTCTAGACGCGGATGGCGGGGCGGGATGCAGGACCGACGCACCCGAACCTTAACCGTCACTCCTCGTGGTCGAGCACCTCCACCTTGCGGACGAGGTCGGCGACGGACCGCACCTGCATCTTCCGCATCACCTTGCCGCGGTGGAGCTTGACCGTCACCTCGCTGATGCCGAGATCACCGGCGATCTGCTTGTTCAGCCGGCCCTTGACCACCTCCGCCATCACCTCGCGCTCGCGCGGGGTCAGCGTCGCGGCCAGCGTTTCCACCGTCATCGTAGCGGCCCGCTGGCTCCGCCGCGACCGGTCGCGGGCAAGGGCGGCATCGACCGCGTCAAGCATATCCTGGTCGCGGAAGGGCTTGATGAGGAAATCGGTCGCCCCGGCCTTCATCGCCCGGACCGACATCGGCACATCGGCGAAGCCGGTCATGAAGACGATGGGCAGCGCGATGCCCAGGCCGTCCAGCCTCGTCTGGAACTCCAGCCCGCCCAGGCCGGGAAGGCGCACGTCGAGGATCAGGCAGCCCGGCCGGTCGGGGATCGCCGCCGCCAGCAATTCCGCCGTGCTGCCGAAAGCTTGGGCTTCGATGCCGACCGATTGCAGAAGGTCGACCACAGCCTCCCGCATTCCGGCGTCGTCATCGACGACCAGAACAAGCGGATCCTCCTTGGCGGGCCCGGCTGGCAGGGCGGCTTTCTGGGCCATGGCGGTCAGTCCTCTCGTGCCGCGGCCAGCCGTTCGGCCGGCGCTTCGGTGGACGGCGGGGGTGCCGCCGGTAGGGTGAACTCGAACACCGCTCCACCTTCGGCATGGTTGTGGGCGCTCAGCGTTCCGCCGCAGGCCTCGATGGTGGAGCGGCAGATGGCAAGGCCCATTCCCATCCCGTCCGGCCGGGTGGTGAAGAAGGGGTCGAACAGCCGGCTATGGCTGGCCTCGTCGATGCCCCGGCCGCGGTCGCGCACTGCCAGCTTGACCAACGTCCCGCCTTCAAGGCTCCCGACGGCGATGGTCAATTCTCGCCGGGGGCTGTCCGCCTCCGCCATCGCGTTCAGTCCATTGGTCACGAGATTGATCAGCACCTGCTGCAAGCCGACCCGGCTGCCCCGCACCGGCGGAGCCGGAGCGAAATCGGTGACCAGAACGGCCCCTGCCGTCGACAGCTCGCGTTCCAGCAGCAGCGCCACTTCGTCCACCAGATGACGCAGGTCGATGGTCTCGTCGCAGTGGGTGTCCTTGACCAGCATGCCGCGTGTCCGCTGCACGATGTCGGCGGCCCGTCGCCCGTCGCGAACGATACGGTCGGCCGCCTTCGCGGCGGTTTCGATGTCGGGTTGGTCGCGGCGCAGCCAGCGCAGGCAGGCCTGTGCATTCAGCACGATGGCCCCCAGCGGCTGGTTCAGCTCGTGGGCGATGGAGGCCGACAGCGCGCCCAGCGTGGCGGCGCGCGCCGCACGCGCAAGCTCCGCCTGTGCGGCCAGCAGCGCCTCCTGCGTGCGTTCGCGCTGCGTGATGTCGACGACGCCGACCACCACCTGATCGAAGCCGACGCAGTCGTCGGGAAAGCTGATGCCCAGCAACACCGTCAGGGTGCGCCCGTCCGCGGCGATCAACTGCGCCCGCCCTTCGAAACGGTCACGCCTCTCCCAAAGCGCCTGTAGCACCTGCAGCATCGCCGGATCCTCGGCCGGCAGATAGCGGTCGAGCGGCCCCAGCACCGTCGGCCGGCCGGCGGCGCCCAGCAGTTCGACGGTGGCGTCGTTGACATTGGTGGTGAGGATCGACGCACCCATCCCGCGCGCCCAGCCGGGATCGGCCTGCGCATAGGCCGCAAGGTCCGTCACGCCGTCCGCCCGCAGAGCATCGAGCGACGCGGTCACCGCCGTGAAGTCCTGCTCCCACAGGGAAATCCGCGCCTGTTCGAACATGGAGCGATGGCGTTTTTCGCTGCGCGCCAGCGCACCGTTGGCCCGCAACAGCAGTGCGCGCGAGTCATGGTCGCGTACCAGCAGTGCGCCGGTGATCAGGATGGCCGCAAGCGACACGCCGCAGCGCAGCACCGAGGACAGGTCCATGTCCTGCCAGTGCGACAGGAGGAAGGACAGCACCGCCAGCGTTGCGCAGCCGGCGGCCACCCCCAGGATACCCCGCCGCGACAGGGCGGTGGCGGCCAGCAGGAGCACCAGCACATAGAGGACGGCGATGGCGCTCTCGATGTCGGTGAAGGTGTCGACAAAAAACACCGCAAGGGCCAGCGGGATCGACAGAAGGCCGAGACGGCGCTCAATCGGCCGCCCGTTTGCCGACGAACCGCCCCAAGCCGCATCGCCCCTCGCACCGCCTTCCGCGCCGCCCATACGCCAGTCTCCAACCCCGCGCCGTACCGCTCCGGTTCCGGCAGCTTGCCTGCGGGCGCCGTCCGATTCTTGAACGATCTGACGATCACTTGAACGATCGGCACGGTTCGCCGCCAGTCATACCTTGGTTTGCTTGGAAGACGCCCGGCACCGGCGCTACCATCCTGCCCCACGCCATTTCCCCGAAGAACGCAACCGGCCGCAGGAGCCTGCCATGGTCGACGCCATCATCATCGGAGCCGGCCAAGCCGGGCCGCCGCTCGCCGAACGTCTCACCGCCGCCGGCATGAGCGTGACGGTGGTGGAGCGCAAGCTGTTCGGCGGCACCTGCGTCAACACCGGCTGCACCCCGACCAAGACGCTGATCGCCAGCGCCCGCGTCGCCCAAATGGCCCGGCGCGCCGCCGAATACGGCGTGGTGCTGGACGGCCCGGTGCGCATCGACATGGCCCGGGTCAAGGCGCGCAAGGACGAGGTTTCCGGCCGGTCGCGCCAGAATGTCGAACGCTGGCTGCGCGGCATGCCCAACTGCCGGGTGTTGCAGGGTCATGCCCGCTTCGAATCGCCGGGCAGCGTGCGCGTCGGCGACGAATTGCTGACGGCCGAGCGCATCTTCCTCAATGTCGGCGCCCGTGCAGCAATCCCCGATATGCCGGGGGTGCGCGACGTCGACCTGCTGACCAGCGGCACGATCCTCGACCTCGACAACGTGCCCCGTCATCTGGTGGTGGTCGGCGGCAGCTACATCGGCCTTGAATTCGCCCAGATGTACCGCCGCTTCGGCGCCGAGGTGACGGTGGTGGAGAAGGGGGAGCGGCTGATCGGCCGCGAGGACCCCGACGTGTCCGACGCGATCCGGGAATTGCTGGAAAAGGAAGGGGTGACCGTCCGGCTGTCGGCCAACTGCATCCGCTTCGCCCGCCATGCCGACGGGGTGGAGGTTGGGGTGAACTGCACGTCCGGCACCCCGTCGGTGGTGGGAAGCCATGTGCTGCTGGCCGTCGGCCGCACCCCCAACACCGACGATCTCTGCCTCGACCGTGCCGGCGTGGTGACGGATTCCCGCGGCTTCATCACGGTCGACGACACGCTGCGTACCACTGTACCGGGCATCTGGGCGATGGGCGACTGCAACGGCCGGGGTGCCTTCACCCACACCGCCTACAATGATTTCGAAATCGTCGCGGCCAATCTGCTGGACGGCGACCCGCGCAGCGTGGACGACCGCATCCAGGCCTATGCGCTCTACACCGATCCGCCGCTGGCGCGCGTCGGCATGACCGACGAGGCGGTCCGCCGCTCCGGCCGGCGGGCGCTGGTGGGCCAGCGGGCGATGACCCGCGTCGGCCGTGCGGTGGAAAAGGGCGAGGCCCAGGGCTTCATGCGGATCGTCGTCGATGCCGACAGCAAGGAGATCCTGGGCGCCGCCATCCTCGGCCCCGGTGGCGACGAGGCGATCCACGGCGTTCTCGACATGATGTACGCCAAGGCGCCCTACCCCACCCTGCAACGCGCCGTCCACATCCACCCCACCGTCGCCGAACTGCTGCCGACCCTGCTGGGCGAACTGAAGCCGCTGGAACAGGAGAGGGCCGTCCTGCCCGCAACCTTCAACAAGAACATTCAATAATCGCCGCTGCCGATCGCGTAAGCCTCATCGGCATCGCGCACAATTCCGATGAGGCGACGTGATGAAGCGGCAATTCCTCCCGGCTCTGCTGGCGCTGTCCCTGTGGCCGGCGTTCGGCGCAGTCACGGCCCTGTCCGGACCCGCCCAGGCGGCGGCCCCGCAGCAGCGCACCCAGGCACCGGGCTTTTACCGGATGATGCTGGGCAAGGTCGAGATCACCGCCCTGCTGGACGGCACCCATCCCTTTCCCGTCCATGAGGTGGTGCAGGGCATCGGCAAGGCCGGCGCAGACGCCCTGCTGGAGCGGTCCGACCTTCATGCTCCGGTCGAAGGTTCGATCAATGCGTTTCTTGTCAACACGGGCGACAGGCTGGTGCTGATCGACAGCGGGGCCGGGGTTCTGTACGGCAAGGACGGCAGCCATCTGATGGCCAATTTGCGGGCGTCCGGCTATGCGCCGGAACAGGTGGATGAAATCTACCTGACGCACCTGCACCGCGATCATGTCGGCGGGGTGGACGCGGGCGGCGCCATGGCCTTTCCCAATGCGGTCATCCGCGTCAACCGGCGCGACAGCGATTTCTGGCTCGCCCCGAAGAACCGGACGAAGGTACCCGGCTATCTGGGGCCGATGTTCGACGGCGCCATCGACTCGCTCCGTGCCTACATTGCGGCGGGCCGGCTGAAGCCCTTCGACGGGGAGGCGCTACTGCTGCCCGAAATCAGCGCCATTCCTGGCCCCGGCCATACGCCGGGCCACACCATCTACCGCATCCGCAGCGAGGGGCAGACCCTGCTGGCCTGGGGCGACATCGTCCACGTTGCCGCCATCCAGTTTCCGAATCCGGATGCCACTGTAAAATACGACAGCGACGCGGCATCGGCGGAACGGCAGCGTGAGAGACTGTTCGCGGAGGCTGCGAAGACCGGTGAATGGATCGCCGCCGCGCACATCTCCTTCCCCGGCATCGGCCATATCCGGCGCGACGATGGCGGCTACAGCTGGCTTCCGGCAAACTACACCACGGTCCTGGTTCCAGCGACGCGCTGAGAGTCTTTTTGAACAGCGAAAGCGGGTTTTGTTCAAAAAATCCCGCTTTCAATCTTCAATAGCGAGGTCGCGATTTCCGGCACCCTCCCTGGACTATCCGCCCGCCCGCAGTTCCCGCGGCGGACCACAGGAGGTGCAGCATGAAACGAATCCGATGGACCGGGTGGTTGACCGGAGGAGCCCTGGTCTGCTTCGTCGGTCTCGGCGCGTTCCTTGGCATCGCCCACCGCAGCGGCCTGCCTGCCGTCCCTCTCCCCAAAGCCGACACCTTCCCGGCGGAAATGCTGTCCCACGGCGCGGCACTGGCCGCCATCGGCGATTGCATCGTCTGTCACACCGCCGACGGGGGCGTTGCTTATGCCGGCGGCCGGGCATTGGCGACACCGTTCGGCACGCTCTATTCGACCAACATAACCCCCGATCCGGAAACCGGAATCGGCAACTGGTCGAAGGAGGCGTTCAAACGCGCCATGCGCGACGGGGTTTCGCGGGACGGCCGCCATCTCTACCCGGCGCTGCCCTACGACCATTACCGGCAGGTGCATGACGGAGACATCGACGCGATCTACGCCTTCCTGATGACCCGGCAAGCGGCGTCCGCGCCGGCCAAGACGAACGAGCTGATCTTCCCGCTGGGCTTCCGCCCGTTGCTGGCCGGCTGGAAGCTGCTGTTCCTGCATCAGGAGGTGTTCACTCCGCGGCCGGACCGCGATGCGGAGTGGAACCGCGGTGCCTATCTGGCCGAGGGGCTCGGCCATTGCAGCGGCTGCCACAGCCCGCGCAACATCGCCGGGGCCGAGAAGACGGGCTCCGACGCCTATTCCGGCGGCGTGGCGGAAGGCTGGGTGGCGCCGGCATTGAACGGGTCCAGCCCGTCGACGGTGCGCTGGACGGCCGACAACCTGTTCACCTACCTGCGCACCGGCGTCGACGGCCACCACGGCGCCGCCGCCGGGCCGATGGGGCCAGTGGTGCATGGCCTGTCCCGCGCGCCGGAAGCGGATGTCCGCGCCATCGCCACCTACATCGCCTCGTTGTCGGCGGATCGGGCGTCGAAAGCACCGGCCGCTGCCGACCGAGCGGCGGAGGCCAGCCGGGCCAACCCGGCAGGTGCCACGCTCTTCGCCGGGGCCTGCGCCGGTTGCCACGAGGGCGGCGCACCGATGATGACTGAGGGGCGTCCCGGTCTGTCGACGGTCACCGCCCTGCAACTCGACCGGCCCGACAACGCGGTCCGCGCCATCCTGCAAGGCATCCATGCCCCCACCGGACCGGCCGGACCGGCGATGCCGCCCTTCGCCGCCAGCCTGACCGACAAGCAGGTCGCCGACCTCGCCGCCTATCTGCGGTCCCGTTTCAGCGACCGGCCGGCCTGGACCGCGCTGGAAACCGCTGCCGCCACCGTCCGCAAGGAGGAGTCCCAGCCATGACCGTCACCATCACCGTCAACGGCACCGACCATACGCTTGACGTCGACCCGGCCACGCCACTGCTCTATGTGCTGCGCGACGACCTGGAACTGAACGGGGCGAAGTACGGCTGCGGGCTCGGCCAGTGCGGCGCCTGCACCGTTCACATCGACGGCAAGCCGGCCTTCTCCTGCCTGACGCCGGTCGGTGCGGTCGCCGGACGGCGCATCCGCACGGTGGAAGGGCTGGGCAGCACGCAGGCTCCCGGCCTGCTGCAACAGGCCTTCGAGACGGAACAGGCCGCCCAGTGCGGCTACTGCATCGCCGGAATGCTGATGCGGGCCCAGGCCCTGCTCGACCGCAACCCCGACCCGGACGAGGCGCAGATCCGCGCCCACATGCAGACCAATCTCTGCCGTTGCGGCACCCACATGCGCATCCTGCGCGCCATCCGCCGTGCCGTCGCCATGCGCAAGGGCATCCAGGCGGCTCAGGAGGCGCGGCCATGAGCCCCACCATGTTCCCCCTGTCCCGCCGCGGCTTCCTGACCGGCGGCGCCCTGACGGTCTCTTTCGCCCTTGCGCCCAAGGCCTTCGCCCAGCTTGCCGGCGGCGGTGAAGGCGGGGCCGGACCTGCCGTGGTGGCGCCCGACCTGAAGGGAAGCCTGAAATCGTCGCCCTGGCTCGACGCCTGGATCCGCATTGACGCCGATGGCCAAGCCACCGTCTTCACCGGCAAGGTGGAGCTGGGCCAGGGCATCCGCACCGCGCTGCTCCAGGTCGCGGCGGAGGAGCTGGACATTCCGCCCGCCACCGTCACCCTGGTCACCGCCGACACCGATCGCACACCGGACGAGGGGCTGACCGCCGGCAGCCATTCCATGCAGGACAGCGGCACGGCGATCCAGAACGCCGCCGCCAACGTGCGCATGCTGCTGGCCGCCGAAGCGGCGAAGATCTGGGATCTGCCGGCCGGTCAGGTCGGCACCGGCGGCGACGGCAGGCTGCACGCACCGGGTGGGCGGACATTGTCCTATGGCGAGGTGGCGGCGCGGCTGTCGCTGCATGTGCAGGCGATGCCGGACGCGCCTTTGCGCAGGCCGTCGGACTATCGCACGTTGGGCCGCGCGCTGCCGCGGGTGGACATCCCGGCCAAACTGACCGGCGGTGCCGCCTATCTGCACGACATGCGCCTGCCCGGCATGCTGCATGCCCGCGTCGTCCGCGGCCCCAGCGCCGGCACCGGTCTGCAATCGCCCGATCTGGACACCGTCGCCCGCATGCCGGGCGTGGTGAAGATCGTCTGGCAGGGCGGTTTCCTGGCCGTGGTGGCGGAGCGGCAATGGACGGCGATCCAGGCCCTGCGCCATCTGCAACGGGCAACCTACGCCCGCACCACGCTGCCGCCCCTGCCGGCCGACGGCAGCGGAGACGCCGTGGCGGCGACGCTGAAGGCGCTGCCGGCCCGCGACATCCCGATCATGGACACCAGCGATCCGGCGGGACCGGCGGTCCACAGCGTCAAGGCGCGCTACACCCGGCCCTGGATCAGCCATGGCTCCATCGGCCCCTCCTGCGCCATCGCGCAATACGTGGACGGCACGATGACGGTGTGGACCCACAGCCAGGGCACCTTCGACGTCCGCCGCGTCGTCGCCGAATTGGTCGGCCTGCCGCCGGAGAAGGTCCATGCCATCCATGCCGAAGGCGCCGGCTGCTATGGCCAGAACGGCGCCGACGACGTGGCGGCCGATGCGGCGGTGATCGCCAAGGCCCTGCCCGGCCGGCCGATCCGCCTGCAATGGATGCGCGAGCAGGAGTTCGGCTGGGAGCCGCTCGGCCCCGGCATGATGACGGAACTGGAGGCGGAACTGGGCGCCGACAACCGCATCGTCTCCTGGCGCCATGCGGTCTGGAGCAACCCGCACAACAACCGCCCGGTCGGGGCCGGCGGCGTTCTGGCCGGCAACGAGGCCGATCCGCCCTTCCCCGCCCCCGAAGGCAAACCGATCCCGATGCCGGAGGGCGACGGCAGCCGAAATTCCAATCCGCTCTACAGCTTCGCCAACACACATGTCGTCTATCATTTCCTGAAGGACATGCCGGCACGCGTCTCCGCCCTGCGGTCGCTGGGCGCGCATCTGAACGTGTTTTCCATCGAAAGCATGCTGGACGAGCTGGCTGCCGCGGCGGGCATCGACCCGCTGGCGATCCGGCTCGACCATATGCGGGACGAGCGGGCGCGCGAGGTCATGCAGGCGGCTGCCGACCGCTTCGGTTGGCCGACGCGCGTCAAGGGCGACGGCCGGCGCGGCTGCGGCATGGCCTTCGCCCGCTACAAGAATCTCGGCGCCTACTGCGCGGTGGCGATGGAGGTGGAGATCGACCGCGAGACCGGCCGGACGATGGTCCACCGTGCGGTTGCCGCGGTGGATTGCGGCCAGCCGGCCAACCCCGACGGCGTGCGTAACCAGATCGAAGGCGCGCTGGTGCAGTCGCTGAGTTGGACCGGACATGAAGCGGTGCGTTTCGCCGCCGACCGCCGCGCCAGCTTCGACTGGAGCAGCTATCCGATCCTGCGCTTCGACGATGTGCCGGGGTCCGTCGAGGTGGTGGTGATGGACCGCCCCGGCGCCCCCTTCCTCGGTACCGCCGAGGCGGCGCAGGGACCGTCCGCCGCTGCACTGGCGAACGCCATCGCCGACGCCACCGGCGTGCGCCTACGCGACATGCCGCTCAGCCCGGACCGGCTCAAGGCCGCGCTCGGTCCTGTCTGAGTTGGCCCTGTCTGAGTTGGCCCTGTTCGTGTTCGCCCTTTTTGAAGGAAAAGCCATGAAGACCCTGCGTGTGAGGATCGTCGGCGGATCGGTCGGCGGCCTGTTCGCCGCCGCTCTGCTGCGGCGGGAGGGGCACGACGTCCGGCTGTACGAGCGTTCCAGCGGCGGGCTGGCCGGCCGCGGCGCCGGGCTGGTCGGGCAGCGCGACCTGTTCGCCCTGCTGCGGGCGGTGGGCTGCGAGCATGTGGCGCAGGTCGGCGTCGTCGCCCATGAGCGCATCTTCCTCGACCGCGCCGGAGAAATCCGGCAACGGCAGGCGACGCCGCAGATGCAGATCTCCTGGGACCATCTGTATGCCACCATGCGCAGCAAGGTGCCCGACGACAGCTATGTCCTGGGCCGGGCCGTCCTGGCGGTGGAGCAGGATGGTGCCACGGCGACCCTGCAATTCGACGATGGCAGCCGGGAGGAGGCCGATCTGGTGATCGGTGCCGACGGGCTGGGGTCCATCGTCCGCTGCGCGGTGGTGGGCAGGCACGCCGCCAACGAGTATGCCGGCTATGTCGCCTGGCGCGGGCTGGTTCCGGAACGCGAGCTGCCGGCGGAATCCGCCATCCTGCTGGACCGCTTCGCCTTCTTCGACATGCCGCAGTCGCACACGCTCGGCTATCTGGTCACCGGGCCTGCGGCGGAAACGGCGGTCGGGCAGCGGCGCTACAACTGGGTCTGGTACAGGCGGGTGGCGGCGGCCGAACTGCCGGCGCTGCTGACCGACGCCAAGGGACGCCACCACCCCCACTCGCTGGCGCCGGGGCAGGTGCCGGAGACGGTGGCGGCACGGCTACGGCAGGACGCGGCGGACCGGCTGCCGCCGCCCTTCGCCGCGGCCATCGCGGCGGAGCCCCGCCCGTTCCTCCAGGCCATCTTCGATTACGAGGTGCCGGCGATGACGCGCGGCCGGGTCGCTCTGCTGGGCGATGCCGCCTTCGTGGTCCGTCCGCACACGGCGATGGGCGTCGCCAAGGCGGCAGGAGATGCGATGGCGCTTGTCCGGCAGCTGTCGAACCATCGGGATGTCGAGACCGCCCTCCAGGCCTACAACGAGGAACGCCACCCCGCCGGGGCCGCCATCGCCGCCTACGGACGCCGGCTGGGCGCGATGCTGGAGTGAGCATCATACCAAGGGATAGCAACCGTAAAGCCATGGGGCGATGCGGGCGACCCCAGCGTGCGATTCCACCATGCGACCCAGGCAAGCGAAACTTCCTGCATGCCATGCCACGCAGGGAGCCTTCCGATGCTTCAGCCCGCAACCGCCGACGACAGGATGGTCGCCACGCTGGTGACCCACGCCATTGCGGTGCTGGACCATGACCCCGACGGTGCGCGGCGCTGCCTCGACCGGCTCGCCTCCCTGTTCGCCGGCCGGCGGGAAGAGCCGGAGGCCGTCGCCGCACCGCCGCCGTCCAAGGGGGGCCTGAGCTCCTGGCAGCTCCGCAGGGTAACCGGGCATATCGAGGCCAACATCGCTCGACCGATCAGGGTGGAGACGCTGGCCGCCCTGGTCGGGCTCAGCAGCGGGCATTTCACCGCCGCCTTCAAGGCCAGCACCGGCGAAACGCCCCATTCCTACGTCATCGGGCGCCGCGTGCATCTGGCCCAGCGCCTGATGCTGGAAACTTACGAGCCGCTCTGCCAGATCGCCTTCGCCTGCGGCTTTGCCGATCAGGCCCACCTGACGCGCCTGTTCGGGTCCAGGGTCGGGCAGACGCCACTGCGCTGGCGCAAGGCAGGGCAGCGTTTGTGCGGCACCGAAACCCCTTGACCCCGGACCATCCCGCGCTGATTTTAGATCATACGATCTAAAATATGTTCGGGAGGCGGAAGCGATGGCTCGGCCGCGGAAGTTCGACGAGACGGCGGTGCTGGACGCGGCGGTGGACCGCTTCTGGACCCAGGGCTTCGAGGCGACCTCCACTCGGGAACTGGCGGAGAGCATGCAGATGACTCTCGCCAGCATGCACAACGCCTTCGGTGACAAGCGGGCGCTGTTCCGCCGCTCGCTGGAGCATTATCTGGACGGTTCCCTGCGCGCCCGCATCGCCCGGCACGAGGCGGCACCCTCCCCGGCCGCGGCCATCGCCGGCTTCCTGCGGGAAAGCATCGAGCGCTCGCTCGGCGACGGCTGCCGGCGCGGCTGCCTGCTGGTCAACTCGGCGCTGGAGGTCACGCCGGCTGATCCGGAGATGCGCGATTACCTGAACGCCGAACTGGCGACCATCGAGGATTTCTTCTGCCGCTGCATCGTCAAGGGACGGCAGAGCGGCGAGATCCCCGCCGGCATCGGTGCCGACGACGCGGCGCGCCTGCTCTTCTCCTGCCTGCTGGGCATCCGGGTGCTGGCCCGTGTCCGCCCCGAACGCAGCCTGCTGGAGGGGGCGGCCCGCGCCGCCCTCGCCACCCTCGGCCTGCCGCCGATGCCGGACATCTGATCCCACCCTCCGACCTACATTCCCGAGATTTCCCGATCAACCGGGCGGGCCGCAGCCGCGGCGCCGTCAACAGGGACGCACGCCCATGAGCACGACCTCCGTTGGTGCGAAGGATCACCTCGACAGTTCCGCCTGGATGGCGACGTTCGCCGGCATGGCGGGCAGTCTCGTCGCCATCGGCCTGGCACGCTTCGCCTATTCGCCGCTGGTCCCGTCGCTGATCGAGGCGCACTGGTTTTCCGCCGGTGACGCCGTGACGCTGGGGGCGGCGAATTTCGCCGGCTATCTGGCGGGCGCCCTGCTCGGCCGGCCGCTGGCCGGGCTGCTGCCGAACCGGGCGCTGCTGCGGCTGCTGATGCTGGCGACATCCCTCGCCTTCATCGCCTGTGCCTATCCGCTGTCGCTGGCCTGGTTCTTCGGATGGCGGTTCGTCTCCGGCCTTGCCGGCGGCGCCATCATGGTGCTGGTCGCGACCAGCATTTTGCCCCACATCCCCGCCTCTCGGCGCGGCTTCGTCAGTGGAATGATCTTCCTCGGCATCGGGCTTGGCATCGCCGCGTCGGGCACCGCCGTGCCGGCGCTGATGCGGCTCGGCCTGCAAGAGACGTGGCTCGGGCTTGGCGGGCTGTCGCTGCTGCTGACCGCCCTGTCCTGGTTCGGCTGGCCGCCCTCGGCCCCGCCGCAGGGCATCGCCGCCCCGGCGGTGGAGCACGCCCCGAGCCATGAGGGAGGGGTCCTGCGCACCCTATACGGCGAATATGCGCTGAACGCCCTTGGGCTGGTGCCGGTGATGCTGCTGCTGGTCGATTACGTCGCCCGCGGGCTGGGCCATGGCGCGGACACCGGTGCTTTCTATTGGGTCCTGTATGGCGTGGCGTCAGTGGCCGGGCCTGTCGCCGTCGGATCGCTGGCCGACCGGGTCGGCTATGCCGCGGCCTACCGCATCGCCCTGCTGCTTCAGGCCGTGGCCGTCGCCACCCTGGCGGTCAGCGGTAATCCGTTGGTGGTCGGCGCTGCTACGGTGATCATCGGCGCCCTAACCCCGGGCGTGGTTCCCCTGGTGCTGGGCCGCATCCACGAACTGCTGCCGCACAGCCAGACCGAACAGCGCGCGGCCTGGAGCCGGGCCACCACGGCCTTCGCCCTGTTCCAGGCGCTGGGCGGCTACGGATACTCCTATCTCTTCACCCACAGCGGGCAGAGCTATGCCGCCGTCTTCCTGTGCGGCGCCGTCGCCCTGACGGTTGCGCTGGGCGCCGACATCCTGGTCAATGCCCGCCGCCGCCATCATCCGGGGAAGCGGGCGGCCGCCATCCGGTCCTGAAACTCCTTCTGCAAGTGGTCCAGGAAGGCGCGCACCGCCGGGTTGGTACGGCGGCTTTCCGGCCACAGCGCGGTGATGGTGTGCCGCTCGACGGCGAAGTCGGACAACACCGGGATCAGCCCGCCACGCGCCACATAGGGGGCGGCGATGAAGGTGGCGGCGATGCCGATGCCGCCGCCAGCCGCCAGTGCGGCGACCAGCGCGTCGCTGACATCGACGACGATGCCGGACGGCGGTACGACCTCGACCAGACGCTCGCCGATCCGGAAGGGCCAACGCAGCGTCTGTCCCGTGCTCTGGAAACGCAGGCTGACGGTGTCGTGACCATCCAGCCCGTCCGGGTGCACCGGCGTGCCGCGAGCCGCCAGATAGGCGGGCGAGGCGAAGCAGCAGAGCCGATGCGGCGCCAGCCGGCGCGACAGCAGCCGTGAATCCGCAAGCTCGCCGATCCGCACCGCAACGTCGATCCCCTCCTCGATGAGATCGACCATCCGGTCGTTCAGGCGCAGATCGACCGACACCTTGGGATAGAGCCGCCGGAAGCCCGGCAGCGCCGGCGCGATGACATGGACGCCGATCGGCAGCGACGCCGCGACCCGCAGCGTGCCCGACGGTTCCGAGCGGGCCGCCTTCGCCGCCTGCTCGATCTCCTCCGCGTCGCGCAGCAGCCTCAGCGCACGCTCGTGCAGATCCCTGCCCTCCGCCGTCAGCGTCAGCGAACGCGTTGTCCGGGTGAACAGCGACACCCCGAGCCGCTGCTCCAGCCGCTGCACGCTCTTGCTGACGGCCGAGGGCGAGACCGACAGTGAACGGGCGGCGGCGGTGAAGCTGCCCAACGTCCCGGCACGAGCGAAAGCGATCAGGCCGGTCAACCTCTCAAGGACGATTTGTTCCTTCATGGAACGAGTAAAGCGATATCGAGGCCGATTATCAATCGCGGTCTGCCGGCCATATGGTCATCCGGTTTCGACACCCTGTACAGGAGACCATGATGAGCGAGACGATGAAAGCGATCCGGCTGCACGCCTTCGGCGGTCCGGAGGTTCTGGTTTACGAGGATGCGCCGAAGCCGATGCCGAAGCCGGGCGAAGTCCTGATCCGCGTCCATGCGGTCGGCATCAATCCTCCCGACTGGTATCTGCGCGACGGCTATCGGATGCTTCCGCCCGAATGGCAGCCGCAGGTCATTTTCCCCGTCATCGTCGGTACGGACGTCTCCGGCGTTGTCGAGGCCGTCGCCGACGATGTGCGGACGTTGGCGCCCGGCGACGAGGTCTATGCGATGATCCGCTTTCCCGCCGGCCTTGCCGGGGAGAGCCGGGCCTATGCGGAGTATGTCGCCGCACCTGCAACGGATGTCGGCCGCAAGCCGGCCGGCATCGACCATGTGCAGGCTGCCGCGGCTCCGATGTCGCTGCTGACCGCATGGCAGTTCCTGATCGATCTGGGCCACGACGAACCGAACCCGCTCCAGCCGCACCAGCACCGGCCGGTGCCGCTCGACGGCAGGGCCGTGCTGGTGAACGGAGCCGCCGGCGGTGTCGGGCATCTGGCACTTCAGCTTGTGAAATGGCGGGGTGCACGCGTCATCGCCGTCGCCTCCACCCGGCATGAGACGCTTCTGCGCGACCTCGGCGCCGACGAGGTCATCGACTACACCAAGGTCAAGGCCGAGGAGGTGGTGCGCGGGGTCGACCTCGTCGTCGATGCGGTCGGCGGTCCATCCTCCGCCCGCTTCCTGAAGACGCTGAAGCGCGGCGGCGCTCTGTTTCCGATTTTCCCGCTGGGTCTCGACGCCGCTGCCGAGGCGGCGGAGCGGGGCGTCACAATTTCGGCGACACAGGTCCGCTCCAACGGCGCGCAACTGACGGAGATCGCCGGGCTCCTCGACAACGGCACCCTCCGCGTCGTCATCGACAGCGTCTTCCCCCTCGCGGATGCCCGCCTGGCCCACGAGCGTGCTGCAAAAGGTCATGTTCAGGGCAAGATCGTGCTCACCGCCGTCTGACCGGGCGTTCCCGCCCCGCGTCGCCCGCTGGATGCGCATAGCCAAACCAATCGATCTCTAAGCTCAAGCCCAGGCTTGCAACCTGCTTCACACACGCACCATTCTGTGACCGCAGCAGATATGAGAATGCGGACACCGAGAGGACGCGACGTGCAGCCAGGGATTGTTGAGATTTCCGAAGGACACACCGAAGCGGCCGTGCCGGCCTTGCAGGTGCTGTGGCCGAAATACGATGCGGCGGAGATGACTCGCATCATCGACACGGTGCTGCGGCCGAACGGCTACCGTCTCGCCGGCATCATCCCCGAACCGGGCGGCCCGGCGGCCTGCGTCATGGGCTTCCGCCTGCAACATTCGCTGTGGCTGGGAAAGTCCCTCTACATCGTCGACATGGCGACGCTGCCGGAATTCCGCGGTCGCGGTTATGCCGCCCTCATCCTCGACTGGGCGAAGGCGGAAGCCGAACGGTTGGACTGCAAGGCGCTGCATCTGGACTCGGCCGTCGGTCCGGAGCGCAGCAGCGCCCATCGCGTCTATATGGGCAAGCGCTATCAGATCGCCTGCCACCACTTCGTGCACAAGCTGGGCTGACGCCGCCGGGCGGTCATCGGGCCGTTGCGCGATACGGTGCGAACCAGCCGAGTCCATCCAGCGTGGCGGCACGCGGCCGGTATTCGCAGCCGACGAAACCGCCGTAGCCGAGCCGGTCCAGTTCGCCAAATAGGAAGGGCCAGTTCAACTCCTCGCCGTCCGGTTCGTTGCGCGACGGGACGGAGGCGATCTGCACATGCCCGACCAGCGGCATCAGCCGGCGCAGCGCCATGGTCACGTCGCCATGCAGGATCTGCCGGTGGTAGAGGTCGAACTGGAGCCGGACGTTGGGCAGCCCGGCCTCGGCGATCAGCAGTTCGGCGAGGCCGAAATCGTTCAGGAAATAACCGGGCATGTCGCGCCCGTTGATCGGTTCCAGCAACAGCTCGATCCCGCGGTCCGCCAGCGCCTCTCCGGCATGGCGGACAGCCCGACGGTAGGCGTCGAGCGCCGCCGGATCGGTGGAATCGGCGAGCCCTGCCATCATGTGGAGGCGCCGACAGCCGGTCGATCCGGCATAGTCCAGCGCCTTGGCGACCGCGGCGCGGAACTCGTCGAACCGGCCCGGCAGGGCGGCCAGCCCGCGCTCGCCGGCCGGCCAGTCACCGGGCGGCATGTTGAACAGCGCCTGGGTCAGTCCGTTGCGATCCAGCCGCTGTGCCACCAAGTCCGGCGCATGCTCATAGGGAAAGAGATACTCGACCGCCCGGAACCCGGCATCGGCGGCGGCAGCGAAGCGATCCAGGAATGGCCACTCCGTGAACATCATCGTCAGATTCGCGGCAAAGGCAGGCATGGCGGCGCTAACTCCCACAGGCTGCTGGTGTTTGTCGGGAGCCTGCATCATACGGCAATCTTCCGACAACCGCCGGCTTTCCCCGGAAGACACGATCAAGCCGCCCGGATGTCCGCCAGAAAGTTCTCAAGGTTCGCCCGCAGCATTTCCGACTGGCACGCCAGGTCCTCCGCCGCGCTCAGCACTTGGGCGGCGGCGGCGCCGGTATGTCCCGTTGCTTCCATCACCTGCTGGATGTTGCGGGCCACCTCCTCCGTGCCTGCCGCGGCCTCGGTGACGCTGCGCGTGATCTCACCGGTCGCGGCATTCTGCTCCTCCACCGCGGAGGCGATCGCGGCGGTGATCTCGTTCATCTGACGGATCATGCCGGAATTCACGCGGATCGCCTCGACCACACCGCTGGTGGCAGCCTGAATGGTGCCGATCTGCCCGGTGATTTCGTCGGTGGCACGGGCGGTCTGTTCGGCAAGGCTCTTCACCTCGGCGGCGACGACCGCAAACCCCTTGCCATGCTCGCCGGCGCGGGCCGCCTCGATGGTGGCGTTCAGGGCCAGCAGATTGGTCTGCCCGGCAATGGCGGAGATCAGGGCAACCACGTCGCTGATCCTCCTGGCGCTGTCGGCCAGCCCCTGCACTGTGGCGTCGGTATGAGCGGACTGGGCGACGGCATCGTTGGCGATGGACGAAGACCGGGTGACCTGCCGCGCGATCTCCTGTAGCGACGCCACCATTTCCTCGGCGGCGGTGGCGACCGTCTGTACATTGGCCGAGGTTTGTTCCGCCGCACCGGCCGATGCGGTCGATTGCCGGTTGGTCTGCTCGGCAGTCTCGTTCATCTGGTGCGCGGTGCTGTCCAGTTCGGTGGAGGCGGAGGACACCGTGCGCAGGATGCCGGCGACGGTTCCGTCGAATTCCGCGATCAGCCGGTCGACCGTCGCGGACCGGGCTTCCTTGCGCTGCTGCTCGGCCTTCTGTTCGGCTTCCAGCCGACGGGCCGTGATCGCATTTTCCTTGAACACCGTCACCGCGGCGGCCATGGCGCCGATTTCGTCCCTTTGCCCGGCACCGGGGATGGCGATGTCCAGATTGCCGGTAGCCAGTTCCCGCATCGTGCCGGTCATGGCGGTCACCGGCCGGGTGATCGCACGGCTGATCAGGCCGGCACAGGTCAGGCCAGCCAGAATTCCGCCAACGGATAACAACACGACCAGCATCTCGGTGTCGGCAATATCGGCCAGGGTGGCCCGGCGGATGCGATCCGTCTCCGCCAGGGCATTCCGGCTGATGGCCTCCGCCTCTTCGGTGACGGCCGTGCCGGCCTGCGTCATCTCGCCGTTGATCAGCGCGTTGACCGTAAGGCTCAGTTCCTTCGCCCGCACAAAGCCGGCCTGGTAGCGCGACACCATGGCCTGGAGGTTCTTCACCTTCGCTGCATACGGACGGTCGGCGACCGCGCCGGCCAACTGCTGGAGGAGTTGGGCGAGTGTGGTGAATGCCTCATCCGCCTTCCTTGCGGACTCGTCGTCGTGCCGGGCCAGCATCTTGTTGGCCGACAACCGCCCCCTCATCAGGGATTCTATGCTCTCCCAGGCATGAGCGACAGCGACCCCATCGCCGGCCTTGGCGGCCTCGTCGCGAATATGCCCAAGTTCGACGCGGGCATCCTGTCCCAGCGGATCCAGGGTTTCCGCTATCAGCCCCATCAGTTCATGCTGCATCGGCGCGACCCGCTGGAAGCCTTCCATATACCGACCGAGGTGGTTCCTGGCGAGATTAAGCCTGGATTTCAGGTCGGGATCGTGGACGAGCCTATAGGCGGTTTCGAAACTTGCGCGCAGCTTCTCCATGGCTTGGCGGGCTATCGCTTCGCGGTTTGCATTGCCGCTCAATGCGAATTCACGCACCGCACCGCGCATGGCCAGGACTTCCATCTCGATGTTGGATGCCACGTCCATGACCGAGACGCCGTGATCATAAGTTTCGAACTGGTGGGAAATGCTGCTGAAAGACAGATAGCTTCGCCCTGCAAGACCAACCATGATCAGCAGCACGGCCCCAAAGCCGAATGCAATCTTCCGTCCGATCCTGATGTTCGCCAACATTCTGCCCGCAGGGGCCGCATCTGTGAACCCGGTCATTTCATCCCACCACGCACTTATATTCCGCAAACAAGCCGGCTTGCACCAAACATGCCACTTTGGCGCTAAAAATTTGGCACTAAAGTTTTATCATTTAACGCTGAGGGCTTCTCAGTCATGGTCCCGGCCAGACAGCATGCTCCGGCGTTGCCCCTATGCTGAAACTCCTTCTTTTCAGAGGAGAGAAAATAGAAATACGATTTCAACAGAAACGGGAAATAGAAATTCCCAAATTTCAATATCGGTGAATTCTACCGAAATCAAAAATTTCCATTAATTTTCACAATAATAAATAAGTTTCCGCGTGAATTATTCCGCATTACTATGGATTTAGATTTATCTAATTTAACAGATTATAATGTTTAGTTTCTTAACGGTGTGCTCTTGCTGGATTTCTGCCACGCAGATTGCGAGACATGCCCTTCGTGTTGCGGCCCAATTCGCAGGACGAGAAGCCTTGGCCGGATCCCGCATTGCTGACCTGCCGCTGCGATGGCTTGGCGGACACCGGGCGAACAGCGATAAGGGACGTCTCGCGAAAAAAATGCCCCAGCCAAGCGGCAGACATGAAAGCGGAGAAGGGCCGATGGCCAAGTCCACGATGTTGAACGCAGTCCTGACCGGCAAGGCGGTTCCTTTCGGCCGGCCGGACATGCTCAGCGCCATCGGCAAGCATCCGGTCGATTCCGCCATCGCCATCGGTCCGGCCGGCCTTGAAGGCGACGAACAGGCCGACCGCCGCAACCATGGCGGACCGGACAAGGCGATCCACCATTATCCATTCGATCATTACGCGGCATGGCGCGGCGATCTGCCAACCCCCTGCGCACTTCTGGAATCCGTCGGGGCCTTCGGTGAGAACTTCTCGACGCTCGGCCTGACGGAGGAGACGGTTTGCGTCGGCGATATCTTCCGCATCGGCACGGCGACGGTGCAGGTCAGCCAGGGGCGCCAGCCCTGCTGGAAGCTGAACCACCGCTTCGGCGTGAAGGACATGGCGCGACGGGTGCAGTCCACTGGCCGGACCGGCTGGTATTACCGCGTGCTGGAGCCGGGCATCGTCGCCGCCGGTGACGAAATCGCTCTGATCGAGCGTCCGCTGGACGATTGGCCGCTGGCCCGCATCCTGCTTGCCTTCTACCACGACACCGGCGACCTCCCCACGCTCGCCGGCATTGCGGAACTGGAGCCGCTTGCCAGCGGCTGGCGCACGCTCGCCCGGCGCCGGGTGGAGAGCGGCAGGGTTGAGGACTGGTCCGGCCGCCTCGGCGAATAGCCCGGCCCGTTCGGATTTCCGAACGCCCGAGCGCGGGGCTCATTCGGAAATCCGAACATCAGCGGCTCTGACCAGCAATCCTATCCAAAAAGATCAATGGCTTAGGCCGCGACGCCATGTCAGCGCGCGCTGGCATGGCGGTTGCTCCTGATTGGGTGCGTCCCGCGCAGACGGGACGGTCTCAATCAAGGGAGCGAAACGTACGATGCCTGCCACAACGCGCACCGAACACGACCTGCTGGGCGACCGCGAAGTCCCGGCCGATGCCTATTACGGCGTCCACACCCTGCGCGCTGTCGAGAATTTCCCGATCACCGGCACGCCGATCTCCCACTACCCCGATCTGGTCCGCGCGCTCGCCGAGATCAAGATGGCGGCATCCCGCGCCAACCATGAACTCGGGCTGCTGAACGCCGAGCGGGCCGACGCCATTGCCGCCGCCTGCCGCGAAATCCGCGCGGGCAAGCTGCATGACCAGTTCGTCGTCGACGTGATCCAGGGCGGGGCCGGCACTTCGACCAACATGAACGCAAACGAGGTCATCGCCAATCTGGCGCTGGAGATGCTGGGGCATGGCCGGGGCGACTACGCCCACCTGCACCCCAACGAGCATGTCAACATGAGCCAGTCGACCAACGACGTCTATCCGACGGCGCTGAAGCTGGCGACCTACACCGGCATCTTCCGGCTGGTGGAGGCGATGGGCCATCTGCGCGCCGCCTTCCAGCGCAAGGCCGACGAGTTCCGCGACATCCTGAAGATGGGCCGCACCCAGTTGCAGGACGCCGTGCCGATGACGCTGGGGCAGGAGTTTTCCACCTACGCCGTCATGCTGGCCGAGGATGAGGAGCGGCTGAAGGAGGCCGCCCTGCTGATCCGCGAGATCAACCTGGGCGCCACCGCCATCGGCACCGGCATCAACGCCCACCCCCAATACGCCGCCCTGGTCTGCCGCCGTCTGGCCGAAATCAGCGGCGTGCCCGTGGTCACCGCCCCCAATCTGGTGGAGGCGACGCAGGATTGCGGCAGCTTCGTCCAGCTGTCGGGCGTGCTGAAGCGGGTGGCGGTGAAGCTGTCCAAGACCTGCAACGACCTGCGCCTGCTGTCCAGCGGCCCGCGCGCCGGTTTCGGCGAGATCAACCTGCCGGCGCGTCAGGCCGGCTCGTCGATCATGCCGGGCAAGGTCAACCCGGTGATTCCCGAGGTGGTCAACCAGATCGCCTTCGAGGTGATCGGCAACGACATGACCGTCACCTTCGCCGCCGAGGCCGGTCAGCTCCAGTTGAACGCCTTCGAGCCGATCATCGCGCACAGCCTGTTCAAGAGCATCACCCACCTGCGCCAGGGCTGCCTGGTGCTGGCCGACCGCTGCGTCGACGGCATCACCGCCAACCGCGACCATCTGGAAGCGGGCGTGCGCAACTCCATCGGCATCGTCACCGCGCTGAACCCCTACATCGGCTACGCCAACGCCACCGAGGTGGCCGCCGAGGCCCACCGCACCGGCAGGGGTGTCGCAGAGCTGGTGGAGGCGCGCGGCCTGATGACCGCCGCCGCCCTGGCCGAGGTGCTGCGGCCGGAAGTGCTGACCCAGCCGCGTCTGCTGGCGACCGCCGGCTGACCCTTTCCGCCACCCGGCCCCGTCTTCAGGTCCTCTTTCCAGATATGGGCAGGGGACCAGGGGGCCGGCTCCCATCGACCGCAACCCGGCCGGCGCTGACAGGCGGGCGGGACAAGGTGAGGTAACTGGACCATGAACAAACAGACGACGCTGATCATCGTCGCCATGCTGCTGGGCATCGTCACCGGCTATGTCTGCAACAGCCTGTTCGACGCGGCCACCGCCAAGGACATCGCCGGCTATTTCGCGATGGTGACGGACATCTTCCTGCGGCTGATCAAGATGATCATCGCGCCCCTGATCTTCGCCACCCTGGTCGCGGGCATGGCCGGCATGGGCGACGCCCGCACGGTCGGCCGCATCGGCGGCAAGGCGGTCGGCTGGTTCCTGATGGCATCCTTCGCATCGCTGTTCATCGGGCTGATCTTCGCCAACCTGCTGCATCCCGGCGCCAATGTCGGCGTGCCGCTGCCCGACGTGGCGGCCAGCGCCGGTCTGAAGACCTCCGCCCTGAACCTGAAGGATTTCCTGACCCACGTCTTCCCGCGCAACTTCTTCGAGGCGATGGCGAACAACGAGATCCTGCAGATCCTGATCTTCTCGGTCTTCGTCGGTCTCGCCATCGGCCAGCTGCGCGACACCAAGGCCGGCCTGCTTGCCCGCTCGATCGAAGAGGTCGTGCCGGTGATGCTGAAGGTCACCGACTACGTGATGCGCTTCGCCCCGATTGGCGTCTTCGCCGCCGTCGCCAACGTGGTGACCACCCAGGGGCTGGGGGTGCTGCTGGTTTACGGCAAGTTCATGGGCAGCTTCTATGTGGCACTCGCCGTGCTGTGGGCTGTGCTGGTCTTCGCCGGGTTCGTCGTGCTGAAGGGCGACGTGTTCCGCGTGGTCAAGGCGATGCGCCAGCCGATGCTGCTGGGCTTCTCCACCGCGTCCAGCGAATCGGCCTATCCCCGCGTGATGGAGGAGCTGAAGACGCTCGGTGTGCGCGAGCGGGTGATCGGCTTCGTCCTGCCGCTCGGCTATTCCTTCAACCTCGACGGCTCGATGATCTACACGGCCTTCGCGTCTCTGTTCATCGCCCAGGCCTATGGCATCCCGCTGAGCATCGAACAGCAGATCGTCATGCTGCTGGTTCTGATGGTGTCGAGCAAGGGCATCGCCGGCGTTCCGCGCTCCTCGCTGGTGGTGGTGGCCGCGGTGCTGCCGATGTTCCACCTGCCGGAGGCCGGCGTGCTGCTGATCATGGGCATCGACCATTTCCTCGACATGGGCCGCACCGCCACCAACGTGCTGGGCAACGGCATCGCCACCACGGTGGTCGCCAAGTGGGAGAACGCCATCGGCGTGGAAGAAGACGAGCAGGAAGAGGCGGGCGCCCTCTCCGCCCCGGCCGCTGCCGAGTAACGGACGGGCATTCCGACGGACCGGTCCGGAAGACAGGCGGGCAATGGGACGGGGGCTTCTGCTATGATGCGGGGGCCCCTGTCCCATTGCCCGCCTTTTTCATGCCCGCCGCCAGACGCCTCCGCACCATCGGCCTTCTCCTTCCGGCGCTTGCCGGGCTGGCCCTGCTCGCCGGCGTCATCGGCTTCCGACTCAGCGAGGGGATGGGCCTCGCCGCCCTGCAGGAGACCGGGCACCACCGGCTCGACCTCTATGCCGAGAGCCTTGAGCGCGAGATCGACAAATACGCCTATTTCCCGGCGACGCTGGGGCTGGAGCGCGACGTCCTCGACCTCGTCGCCGGGCGCGCGCCGCTTGCCTGGGGGCTGAACCGCTATCTGGAGCGGCTGAACGAGCGGGCCGGCACCCTGTCGATCTATGTGCTGAACCGCCAGGGCCGGGTGCTGGCCGCCAGCAACTGGAACCGCCCCGACAGCTTCATCGGCGAGGATCTGTCCTACCGCCCCTATTTCGTCGAGGCCGCCGCCGGCCGCCAGGGCCGTTTCTTCGGGGTCGGCACCACGCGGGGGGAGGCCGGCTATTACCTCTCCTCTCATCTCACAGAGGACGGTGCCATCGTCGGCGTCGCCGTGGTGAAGGTCAGCCTGGAGCAGTTGGAGCAATCCTGGTCGACGGTCGAGGCGCCGGTCCTGGTCACCGACGAGAATGGCGTGGTGATTCTCGCCTCCGTCCCCTCCTGGAAATTCACCACCCTCCGGCCGATGGACGAGGCGACCCGCCGCCGCTTCGACGAGACCTTGCAATACAACGCCCGCCCGCTTTCGCCGCTTGGGTTGATGCGGCAGGACCGCATCGCCGCCGATGCCGAGCTGGTGCGCCTTTCCCGTCCGGCCGAAGGGCAGCTGGAGGAAGCCGTCTTCCCGGTGTCCGGCGGCTTCCTGGCCCAGACGGCACCGCTGCACGGCACCGGCTGGACGATGACCGTGCTGTCGCCGGTCGATCAGGTGACCGGCATGGCCTGGACCCGCGCCGCCCTGGCCGCAATGGGCAGCGCCGTCCCCGGCATCCTGCTGCTGATGTGGATGCAGCGCCGCCGTCACCTGCATGAGCTTGAGCGCAAGGTGGAGGAGCGCACCCGCAACCTGCGTGCCGCTCAGGACGAGCTGGTCCATGCCGGCAAGCTTGCGGTGATCGGCCAGCTCTCCGCCGGACTGGCGCATGAGCTGAACCAGCCGCTGGCAGCCCTCCGCACCCTGTCGGGCAACACGGTCAAGTTTCTCCAGCGCGGCAATCTAGAGGCGGCACAGGGCAATCTGGAGCGAATCGCCCATCTGGTGGACAGCATGGGCGCCCTGACCAGCCAGCTGAAATCCTTCGCCCGCAAATCCTCCGGCGCCCCCCGCCCGGTCGCGGTGCGCCGGCCCATCGACAATGCTCTGTTCCTGTTGGAGCAGCGGCTGCGCCGCTCCGGCGTCGCTGTGCAGGTCGATGCGCCGGAGGATGTCGCGGCACTCTGCGATCCCAACCGGCTGGAACAGGTGCTGGTCAATCTTGTCGCCAATGGCCTGGATGCGCTGGCCGGACAGTCCGGCGGCAAGCTGGTGCTGAGTACCCGGACGGAGGGCGACCGGGTGCGTATCGAGGTTGCCGACAATGGCCCCGGTCTGCCCGCCGATGTTCTGCCCCGCCTGTTCGAGCCCTTCTTCACCACCAAGGAGGCGGTGAAGGACGGAGCGAAGGAGGGAAGCGGCGGGCTCGGCTTGGGGCTTGCCATCTCTGCTGGGATCGTGCGTGACTTCGGCGGTGCCCTGTCCGGGGCGAACGATCCGGATGGCGGGGCGGTGTTCACCATCGACCTTCCAGCCGCCGCGCTGCCCACCGACCCGACCGCCGTCCAGGCCGGAGATTTTCCATGTCCGACTCTGCCGTCTCCGCCCTGAAGGTCCTTATCGTCGAGGATGATCCCAACGTCAGCCTCGGCTGCCAGCAGGCGCTGGAACTGGAGGACATCCCGACGGAGGCGGTGGACAGCGCGGAGAAGGCCCGGCGTCTGGTGGCCGACGGCTTTCCCGGCATCGTCGTCACCGACATCCGCCTGCCGGGCATGGACGGAATGGCCCTGCTGGCCGAACTGCTGGCAAGCGACCCGGACCTGCCGGTGGTGCTGATGACCGGCCATGGCGACGTGGCGATGGCGGTGCAGGCGATGAAGCTGGGCGCACACGACTTCATCGAGAAGCCCTTCTCCCCCGACTATCTGGTCGAGGTGGTGCGCCGAGCCCTGGACAAGCGCCGCCTGACGCTGGAGGTGCGCGACCTGCGCGCCCGCCTTCAGAACCGCGACAGCATCGAGGCGCGGCTGGTCGGCGGATCGCCGCAGATGGAGCGGGTACGCCGGCTGATCGGCGACCTCGCCGGCTCCGCGGCCGACGTGCTGATCCATGGCGAGACCGGCTCCGGCAAGGAACTGGCCGCCCGCTGCCTGCACGACGCCAGCCCGCGGCGCGGTGGCAACTTCGTCGCGATCAATTGCGGTGGCCTGCCGGAAAGCCTGATCGACAGCGAGATCTTCGGCCACGAGGCCGGCGCCTTCACCGGAGCGGGCAAACGGCGCATCGGCAAGGTGGAGCATGCCAGCGGCGGCACCCTGTTCCTCGACGAGATCGAGAGCATGCCGATGCCGGTGCAGATCAAGTTCCTGCGTGTGCTTCAGGAGCGCACATTGGAGCGGCTGGGCTCGAACACCCCCGTCCATGTCGATTGCCGGGTGATCGCCGCGACCAAGGTCGATCTGCGCGAGCTTGCCGACCGCGGGCAGTTCCGCGCCGACCTCTATTACCGCCTGAATGTCGCCAATCTGCCGCTGCCGCCCTTGCGCGACCGGCGCGAGGACATCCCGTTGCTGTTCGAGCAGTTCACGCTTCAGTCCGCCGCCCGCCATGGTCGCCCGGTTCCGCCGCCGGATGTCGAGCGCATGCGCCGCCTGATGGCCTACGACTGGCCGGGCAACGTGCGCGAGCTGCACAATGTCGCCGACCGTTGCGTTCTGGGCATCGAACAGGGCTTTCCCCCCTTCGCGATCGACCACCCCGCCGCCAATCGCCCTTTGGCCCAGGCGGTCGAGGCCTTCGAACGCGCCCTGATCGCCGATACCCTGCGCCGCACCGACCACAGCCTCGCCCGCGCAGCGGAGGAATTGCAGATCGCCAAGACCACGCTGCACGACAAGATCAGGAAATACGGGCTATCGTGAAAGGTCCTGCGCCCTCCCGTCAGCCGGGAGGGCGCAGGACCGGTCAGGCAGCGGTGTCGAGATGAACACCGTCGGTGCCATGGCCATGCAACTGACCGTTCATCTGGCCATGGCCGGGGTCGAGATGCAGCGACTGGGCGGTGTCGACGAACTCGTCGACCGCCGCCACCACGTCGGCGTTGCCGGTGACCGCACTGTCGCCGGACGCGTAGTGGTTCAGGAAATGCTGCCAGACGGCGCTGCCGCCATCAGCCGCGGCCTGACCGGTGCCGGCATCGGTCGAGCCGGCAGTGCCCGAGCCGTCATGCTGTGCGATCAGGCGGTCGTGCCAATGCGGCGCGTCGCCAGTGCCGGCCTTGGCGTCGTCGTTCGCCGTCGTGGTGGAAGTGCTCCCATTGGACGTTTCGGTGGACGTGCCAGTGGAGGTGCCAGTGGACGTGCCGGTGTCCGTCGTCGCATCGGCCGTCCCGGTGTGGCTGGTGGCGTCGGTCAGATGTTCCTGGTGCAGCACGGCGCGGACCTGCTGCAACACGCCCTGAACGGTGGCGGTGCTTTCGCCGGTGGCGTCGGCCAGCACCTTCACCAGCGGATCGGCCGGCGGCTGATGCGTGGTCGTGTCGGTGGTGTCGGAAGTCTTGACGGTGGCGGCCTTGTCCGTCGCGGAGCTATCGCTCGTCGAGGTATCGTTTGCCGAGCTGTCGGTGGTCGCCGTATCCGTTGCAGTGCTGCTGCTCTTGGCGTCGGCGATGGCCTTTTCGACCGCAACGTAGGCAGCCTTCAATTCGGCGACGGCACTGTCCGACAGCGTCGGAGCGCTGTGCCCGGCAGTGGTGTCGGCCACCGTGTTCCCATTCGTGCCGTTGGTGGCGGCATCGCCCTGGACGTGCTGGTGCTGAAGCTGGTGGTCCCGGAACTCGGCGACTGCGCTGTCGGTGGTCGTGACGGAGGAGGCCGGCGCAGTGGCCTTGGACGTCACGGTCTTGAGCGTATCAGTAGCGAAGTTGGTAGCCATAGGAAATCTCCAAGCATTTCAGCCGATCGCTACCCGGTGTTTGTGCACCGATATCCCGGCGCCTCCGAATAGCATCCAACCATCACGCATGATGATCGTCGGCTCTCGTCTGCAGTCATCATCTGACCGCCGACAGAAAATAAGAGAGTGTTTCCCGCAAATTGAACCGGATTCTTCCCGGAGCCTCTCTTTGACACCGCTTGTGACGACAAGCGGTCATTTGAGAGTCATGAATCGGTTATTGATGATTATCAACCTCTACTCTTTGAACGTGACGCATCTCCACATGGGTGATACGCATGGGGCCGTGACTCCTGCGCGGAAAATCGACGGCCCCATCATGGTCACAGCACCCCTGGCGCAGGCTTACCCCGGCAGCGCCGCTTCGATCCCGGCGGCGATGCCCAACAGGCTGCGGTCGCTGCCGCGCCGGCCCATCGCCATCAGGCCGACCGGCAGCCCATCAGCCGGAACCGGCAGGGAAATGGCCGGCAGGTCGAACAGGTTGGCGACACGGGTGTTTCGCAGCAGCGCCAGATTGACGCGGTGGAAGGCCGCATCGTCCAGCACCTCGGCGATGGTGGGCGCCGTCATCGGCACCGTCGGCAGCAGCAGGACGGGATGGCGGGTCAGCCGCTCGTCCATCCGGCGGATCAACGCGGCACGGCGGTGCTGCATGCGGACATAATCGGCAGCGGGCGCCTTGCCACCGGCCTCGATCCGCGCGCGTGTCTTCGGGTCGATGCCGTCGAGCGCCGTGATGCCGAGATCGGCGAGGGTCGCCGCCAACTCGATGGCTGTGAAGACGCCGATGCGGTCCAGTTCCGCCTGCGCGTCCAGTTCCGCTTCGATGGACCCGTCGACGACCTGTGCCCCCGCTGCGCGCAGCCGGTCGAGCGCCTCCTCGAAAGCGGCGGCGACGGCAGGTTCCATCCCGTCGAACAGCCGCCCGCGCGGCACCAGGAAGGATTGCCCGGCAAGGGACAGCGGCACCAACTGCGCCGGGTCGTCATCGGAAAGAATGCTGTCCAGCAATGCCGCGTCACCGACAGTGGCGGCAATCGGCCCGATCACATCCAGTGTCGGCGACAGCGGAAAGGCCCCTTCGGACGGCAGGCGTCCGGCGGACGGCTTGAAGCCGACCGCACCCGACAACGCCGCCGGAATGCGCAACGACCCACCGGTGTCGCTGCCCAGCGCGATCTCCGCCATACCGTCGACAACCGAGATCGCCGCACCCGACGAGGAACCGCCCGGCACCCGCGAGCGGTCCTGCGGATTTCCGGGATTGCCGTAATGGGGATTGATGCCGACCGCAGAAAAAGCGAACTCCGTCATGTGGGTCCGGCCGACGATGATCGCCCCCGCGGCGCGCAGCCGGGCCACCGCCCGGGCGTCGCGCCCGGCAGTCGGACGGCCGCGCAGGATGGCGGAGCCGGCCGCAGTGGCATCGCCGGCTACGTCGAACAGCGCCTTCACCGAAACGATCCGCCCGTCGAGCGGTCCCAGCGAGCGACCCGCCGCCGCCCGGCGGTCGCTGGCCGCCGCCGCTGTGCGCGCCTCCTCCGCATAGATATCGGTGAACACCATGTCACCCTGCCGTTGCGGATCGGCAATCCGGGCAAGCGCCGCCTCCAGCCGTTCGCAAGCGGAAGCGTAAGGGGCGGACTGGACGGACGGCGTGGACATATGGGCGTGCTCCTGATCGGTCTTGCAGCACGGCTGCACAGTGGCGGCGGTGCCCGAACGCATGTGCCATATCGGCGCGGGCTTGGCGACAGCGATGATGCGGAGCAGCATGCGTAAAAAACCGGCATATCCCTACTTTTGGAATAGTGTTTGCCCTTCGGCCGATGGCGCGTGTCCCCGGCGCTGTGATATTCAAGGCAGAACGAAGCGGACCGAGCAGACACACGGCCGACGCGAGTCCCCTCTTTCAGCGATAGCCTGGCAGGTTTGGGGAACAGACGCCAACGGCCGGCCTTTTCCGGAATGACTCACGGAAGGACGGACTTCGATGCCTGCAACGCCTCACTTCCATCGCCCTGGGCCTCCCCCCGGCGGTAGCCCGCCCAACGCTTTCCACCAGCCCCGCCAGATCGCCATCGTCGGCGCCGGCTTCACCGGCAGCCTGCTGGCCGCCCATCTGTTGCGCGGCGCCCAGGCGCCGCTGGTGGTGCATCTGATCGAATACGGGCACCGGCCGGGCACCGGCGTCGCCTATTCCACACCGAACGGCACGCATGTGCTGAACGTCCGCGCCTACAACATGAGCGCCTATCCCGACGATCCGCGCCATTTCCTGCGCTGGCTGTGGAGCCGTGCGGAAGGGCCGACGCCGGACGAGCCGATGCCGCCCAGCGGTCATGCCTTCGCCTCCCGCGCGCTGTATGGCGCCTATATCCAGGATGTCCTGGCGGAGGCGCAGGCGGAAGCGCCCGCCTATGCCCGGCTGAACCTAATCCGCGCCGAAGCGGTGGATGTCCGCACCGAAACCCCGTCGGGAAGCCGGCCGGGAGTGCATGTGCGGCTCGGCGACGGCCGGGTGGTCAGCGCCGACA
>Ga0206117_100542_pt1 | contig 35406 bp, 30 predicted proteins | sample 3A5Ametagenome_FD_177997 | JGI IMG/M metagenome (GOLD analysis project Ga0206117, IMG submission 177997) | Enriched microbial communities from leaf-cutter ant dump, University of Wisconsin, Madison, United States - 3A5A | ecosystem: Environmental > Terrestrial > Nest > Insects nest > Nest dump... | reverse complement strand
AGGGCCGGCAGCCGGTGCCGAGCGCCGTCCAGTCCCCCGCCGGCCCGATCCGCCAGACCGGCACGCCCAGCGCGCCGGCCATCTCCGCCACCGAGGTTCCGGCGGAGATCACCAGATCCAGCGCCGCGGTCAGGGCCGCCGCTCCATCGAGGTCATTTTTCAAATCGAGCGGCGGGCGGTGGATCGCGATGCCGAAGCGCCGTTCGGCGTCGGCCAGTTCGGCCTCGCACTCGTCATATTGCAGGGCGATCAATCGCAGGCCGGGCAGGGTGAGAATCGGCGCCCAGTCGGTCAGCGGGGCGTAATTGGCGTCGCGCAACGCGCCGCGCAGGCCGCTGCGCCAGCAGAGGCCCACGGTGATGGCGGATTCGGCACTCCCCGACCAGTCCCGCCACCGCTCCACCGCCGCTTCGTCGGCGCGCAGCCATCCGCCCTGCGTCGCAAAGCCGGCCAGCCCCCAGCCCAGCCGCAACGCCAGCGACCCGGCCGGGATGTGACAGTCTGCATCCGCCGGATCCTCGGTCGCCGCGCGCACCGTCGCCTGCGGGAAAGAGCGCGCGAACAGCGCCACCAGCCGCGGCTCGCATTCGATGACGACCCGCCCTGTGCCTGCGCGTGCGATCAGGTCGGGGTAGCAGGCGCTGTGCATCAGCTCGTCGCCCACCCCCTGCTCGCGCCAGACCAGCAGGGTCTTTCCCGTCAGGTCGCCACCGTCCCAGGGGGGCAGGCGGAAGCGGCGGTCAGGCAATGCCTGTCCGGCGGCGAAGCGGGCCTCCAGCCCGGTCCAGCCGATGTCGAGGTCGCCTTGCGCCAGCGCCGCGTAGCCACGATTGAAGGCGGCGAGCGACAGGGTCGGATCGTCCTCCACCGCCTGCCGGTAGGCCGCATCGGCCTCGGCCGGCCGGCCGGCGGCGTGCAGGGCGTTGCCCTGGTTGTAGCGCCAGTCCGCCCGCTTGGACTCCAGCGCCAGGGCGCGGCCCCAGCCCTTCAGCGCGGCGTCGAGCCGACCCTGCCGCTGCCGCAGATCGGCCAGCCCGGCCCAGCCGGCGCCGGTTCCGGGCGCGACCAGGATCACCCGCCACCAGGCCAGCCCGGCGGCGGTGCCGTCGCCCGCCCGCTCCAGCGCCAGGGCGAGGTTGCCCAGCGTGGCGAGATCGCCGGGGCGGCCCTGGAGCGCCAGACGCAGATGGGCCACCGCCTCCGCCGGCCGGTCGAGCGCCAGGGCCGCCAGTCCCAGATTGCTGACCGCCGCCGCGTCGCCCGGTCGCAGGCGCAGAGCCCGGCCGGCGGTGCGCTCCGCCTCGGCGGCATGGCCGGGGTCGCGCAACGCCTCGGCCGACAGGGCGGTCCAGGCTTCCGCGACCGTGGGGTCGAGGGCGAGCGCCCGCATGAGGAAGGGTTTGCCTTCCCCGCCCATCGCCTGCCGCGCCAGCCCGGCATTGATCCATAGCCCGGCATGGACGGGGGCGAGGCGCCGTGCCGCGTCGGTCGCCTCCGCCGCCTCGGCCGACGCACCGCGGGACAGGCGCAGGGCGCCGAGATTGCCGAGCGCCTCGACATCCTCCGGCGCGAGCGTGGCGGCGGCCTGCCAATCGGCCTCGGCGTCGGCGAGCGCGCCCATCTCCTGCCGGGCCAGGGCGCGGCGCTTGTGACGGTCGGCGCTCGGCTCCGCCGCGATGGCGCGGGTCAGCAGGGTGTCGGCGATGTCGGGGCGGCCGGCCTGCTGGCCGAGCAGCGCGTAGCCCTCCAGCGCCGCCGGCACCTCGCCGCCCTTGTCGAGGATGCGCTGGTAGGCCTTCTCCGCGTCCGGCCAGCGGCCGGATCCATGGAGGTCGCGCGCTTCGTCCAGCCACTCCTCGATTGGCAGGGCAGGGGACGGAGGAAGCAAGCGGCGCAGCTCCGCCGCCATGCGCGCCAGCACATCCGGCAGCCCTTCGCTGGGGCGGGTGCTCCACAGCCGCATCGACGGAAACCAGGGGCGAACCCCGGTGCCGAGCGCGGTCCAGTCGCCGGCCGGGCCGAAACGCCAGACCGGCACCCCCAGGGCGCCCGCCATCTCGCCGACCGAACTCGCCACCGTCACCACGAGGTCGAGGCCGGCGATCAGCGCCGCCACGCCTTCCAGATCGTTCTTCAGGTCGGTGCCGGGCCAGCGCCGGATCGTCAGGCCGAGTTGCGCCTCGACGGCGGCTATCTCAGCCTCGCGCCCGTCATAGTGCAGGGTGACCGGGATCAGGCCGGGCAGGGTCAGCAGCGGCGCCCAGTCGGCGAGCGTGGTGTAGGAGGCCTTGCGCTCCCCGAGCATGTTCTGGCTTCCCCAGCAGATGCCGACGCGCAGGCCCGGCCCCAGCGCCGCCAGCCGATCGCGCCACTCCGCCAGTCGCAGCGGATCGGGCGCCAGCCAGGAGGACCGGGCGGGAAAGTCGGCGAGGCCGGGGCGCAGCAGCCGGGGCAGCGATCCCATCGGCAGATGCGCGTCGGCGTCGGCGGGGGCAGGGTCCGCTGTCTGCGCCCGCACGGTAACGTCGGGCAGGGCGCGGCCGACCAGCCCGGTCAGGCGGGCATCGACCTCGACGACCAGCCGATCCGGCCCCAACCGCTCTGCGAGGTCGGGCAGGGCGGTGCCGAACATCAGCTCGTCGCCCAGCCCCTGCTCGCGCCAGACCAGCAGGCGCTTCCCCGGAGTTCCCTCCCATGCCGGCAGGGAGAGGCTGCGCCCGGCCGAGACACGGCGGGAGGCGAAGCGCGCCTCGTACTCCTGCCAGCCGTCGGCCAGCCGGCCGCGCCCGAGCAGCCGCAGGGCGAGATTCCAGCGCGCCAGCGCGAAGCCGGGGGCATGGATCAGGGCCTGGGCGTAGAGCGCCTCCGCCTCGTCGCCGCGGCCCTGGGCCTCGCGCAGCAGGGCGAGGTTCACCATCGTCTCGGCATCGCCGGGAGCAAACCGCAGGGACTCCAGATGCGCCGCCTCGGCCTCATTGGTGCGGCCGGTCTCCTTCAGCACGACGCCGAGATTGGTCAGGGCGGTGGCATGGCCGGGGTCGAGCCGCAGGGCATGGCGCAGCGCCGTCTCGGCCTCCGCATAGTCATCCTGCGCCCGCAGCAGCGTGCCGAGATTGGCCCAGGCCTCGGCATAGCCGGCATTCAGGTCCAGTGCGCGGCGGTAATGGACGGCGGCCTCCGCGAACCGGTCCTGCTCCTGCAGCGCGCTGCCCAGGCTGTTGTGCGCCTCGGCATAGGTTTCGCGGAGCGCGAGCGCGCGGCGGTATTCCACCTCCGCATCCGCCAGCCGGCCCAAAGCGTGCAGCGCGAGGCCGAGGTTGGCGTGCTGTTCGGCGACGCCGGGGCGGCGTGCGACGGCCTGCCCGATCAGGCGGACGGCCTCGGCATCCAGCCCGCGCTGGTGATGCAGCACGCCGATCAGGTGCAGCGCGTCGGCGTTCCACCCGTCGGCGGCCAGCATGGCGCGATAGCCGCGCTCCGCCCCATCCAGGTCGCCGGCGCGGTGGTGGGCCAGCGCCTCGCGCAGGAGGGTCGCCAATCGGGCCGAGAGTCTGGCTGTGGCTGCGGAGGGCGGCATGGAGCGGTGGCCGGATCGGAAAGAACGTGTCGCTTCGATAGCATGAGTCGGCCGGATGGCACGTAAGCAAAATCCCAAGAACATTTAAGGGGACTGGCGCACCACACTTCATTCTGTATACTTGCGCTCAATTCGGTCCAGGCCAGGCTTCCTTGGCCGATCTCCATCCAAAAGGCGTATATCTTGAGTAAGACTGCAATCATTGTCGATGACAGCAAGCTTTCGCGCATGCATGTGCGGGCCATGGTCTTGCGCAACAAGCCGGATTGGACAGTGGTCGAAGCCGCGAACGGCGACGAACTCTTCAAGACGTTGCAGGGCACGCCGGTCGATGTTGCGATCATCGATTACAACATGCCGGGCGACAATGGCGTGGAGACTGCGGCCAAGCTGCGCCAGAGCCATCCGGGCATCCACATCGCCATCATCACCGCCAATGCCCAGGATGCGGTGGTGTCCGGCATCCGTGGGGTCGGTGCCGCCTTCATGCCCAAGCCGTTGGAAGAGGAGCAGGTCGTCCGTTTCCTGAACTCCACCGCCCTGCCGCCGCGCCGTCCCACACAGCCGCCGCAGGAGTGACCGCGTCCCCATGCTGAGCGATCTGGAGCGCGATGCGCTGGCCGAACTGGGCAACATCGGCATCGGCCGGGCATCGACGGCGCTCGGCCGCATGCTGGGCGGGCTGGTGACCCTGTCGGTTCCGACAGTGGACATGGTGCCGCCGGACACGGTGGCCGGGCTGCTGGACCGGGCGCTGACGCCGCCGCTGGTGGGCATCTCGGAAACGCTGGGCGGGCTGTTCGCGGGGTGCGCCCTGCTGGTCTTCCCCCAGGCCGGCAGCATGGCGCTGGTGCGCGCGGCCCTGCCGCCCGACGTCCCTGCCGAGGACGTGCCGGCGCTGGAGGACGAGGTGCTGGCGGAGCTGGGCAACGTCGTCCTGAACAGCGCGCTGGCTCTGGTCGCCAACCTGCTGGGCGAACCGGTCGAAACCGGCCTGCCGGCGGTGTTCCGCGGCGATGCGGCCGAGGTGCTGCGGGGCTGTTCGGGAACGGTTCCGACGGCGGAGGGTGCCGCGGTGCTGTTCCACATCGATCTGCGCACCAGCCTGCCGGGCGGCGAAGGCGTCATGGTCGGCGGGCGGGTGGTCCTGCTGCTCGACGCCGGCTCGGCAGGCGCGCTCCAGGCGACGCTCAGCCGCTATATCGGGCGGCTTGTGGCGTAACGGCAACAAGAACAACCGGCCGGCCGGACAGGCGGGTAAGGAAGACGGGTAAGGACCATGGCACTCATCAAGAAGACCAAGATCGACACCGCGCGCACCGCCCGGACCAAGCCCGACGCCGCCGGCGAGGGTCCGGACAGCTCCGCCGCCGCATCCGCTGCCGAGTCCGCACCTGTCGCCTCCGCACCGAACGCGCCGCAGCGCCGCCGGGCGCGCACCGATTCGCGCCGCCGGCAGGCCGCCAGCGGCATCGCCGCCGCCTCGACCGAATTGGCCAGCGGGGTCGCCCAGGCGGCGTCGGCGGCGGAGGAACTGCGCCGGGCGATGGAGCAGATCGCCGCCGGAGCCGAGCAGTCGGCCGGTGCGACCCAGCAATCGCAGCGTATGATCGGCCGCGCGTCGGAACTGTTGACCCGCTCGCGCAGCACGGCGGAGCAGGCGGTGCTGCGGGTCGAGGCGCTGCAGGCGACGCTGAAGGACGTCAGCGGCCAGATCCTGTCCTCCATCGACGGCATCGTCCGCGCCGCCGAACGGCAGGAAGCCTCGGTGCGTCTGGTCCGTGACCTGGAAGCCCAGGCCCGCGAGATCGGTACCATCGTGCAGAGCGTCGCCGCCATCGCCGATCAGACCAATCTGCTGGCATTGAACGCCGCCATCGAGGCGGCCCGCGCCGGGGAGGCGGGCAAGGGCTTCGCCGTCGTCGCCGACGAGGTGCAGGCGCTTGCCGAACGGTCCGAACGCAGCGCCAACGACATCCAGGCAATGGTCGGGGAAATCCAGGACGCGGTGGCCGCCATCGCCGCCGGCATCGTCGCGTCCTCCGAAGCGGCCAAGGCCGAGGTGGAGCGCGGCCGCAGCATCGTCCAGCAGCTGGAAGGCGTGCGGTCGGATATGACGACCATCGTCCAGGGTGCGCAGGAGACGATCCGCGCCGCGGTCGAGGCCGATCAGGCCGCGCGCGAGGCCCTGCGCGGGGCGGAGACCATCGCCGCCAGCGCCGAGGAACAGTCCGCCGCCGCCGAGGAGGCGCTGAGGACCGCGGGCGAACAGGCGCTCGCCCTCAACCAGAGCCAGCGCGCCGCCGGCCAGCTCTCGGAAATTGCCGAGGATCTGGAAGGCACCGCAGACCTCGCCGCCACCGCCGACGAACTGGCGTCTGCGGCGGAAGAGCTGTCGGCCGCCATCGAGGAGATCAACCGGGGTGCCGCCCAGATCATGACCGCCATCGGCCAGATCTCCGGCGGGGCGCAGTCGCAGAGTGCGGCCACCCACCAGCTGGCTTCGGCGATTGCGGAGATCGACGCCGCGGCGACGCTGGCCGCCGGCCGGGCCGGCGAGTCGGTGGAGCGCTGTACGGCGATGGAAGGGCTCCTGGGCGAAACGCGCGAGACCATCGGCCGGCTGGCCGACGGCATGCTGGAGGCGGTGGACTCCTCCCGCCGGGCCGGGGAGCGGCTGGACGCGCTGGACCGGATCGGCAGGCGCATCGACAAGGTGGTGGACGCCATCGCCACCGTCGCCATCCAGACCGGCATGCTGGCGGTCAGCGGCTCCATCGAAGCGGCGCGGGCGGGCGAGTTCGGCCGCGGCTTCACCGTGGTCAGCGGCGACATCCGCAAGCTGGCCGGCGACAGCGCCGACAGTGCGGAGCGGGTGAAGGACATCGTCCGCGACATCCAGGACCAGATGCTGCGGGTGCGCCGCGACGTGGACGAGGTGTCCGCGACCGCGGTGACGGAGATCGCGCGGCACCGTGCCTTCGGCGTCACCCTGACCGCCGGCGCGCAGGAACTGCGGGTGGTCACCGCCGGCAGCCGCGAGATCCTGGAGGCCGCCACCGAGACGACCATGGCGCTCCGCGAAACCCGCATCGGCGTTGAACAGGTGGCCACCGCCGCCGCCGCCGCCAACCTCGCCGGCACCGAAGCGGCCAAGGCCGCGCGCGAGCAGGCGAAGGGGGCCGAGGAACTGGCGTCGGCGATCGAGGAGATCGCGTCGATGGCCGACAGCCTGCTGGGCGCGGTTTGACCGCCGTGGCCGGGAAGGCGCCCCGGGAGGCGGGCGGCGAGACGGACGGCGTTCTCGATTTCGTCACGGTGACGGTCGCCGACCTGCGCCTCGCCCTGCCGCTGCCGGCGGTCCGCGCGGTGATCCGCCTGCCGGATCTGGTGCGCATCCCGCTTGGGCCGCCCAGCCTGGACGGGCTGGCGCAATGGCATGGCGACGCGGTGCCGGTGCTGGACCTCGCCGGGGCGCTGGGCCGGTCGGGCGGCGCTGAGTCCACGCGGGAGACGCGTGTGGTGCTGGTCGGGCATCGCGGCCAGACGGTGGGGCTGCGGGTGGATGCGATGGCCGGCATCCTGCGCTGCAACCCCGACCGCATCGATCCGGTGACGCAGGAGGAGGGCGGGCTCGACCCCGCCATGCTCGACGGCCTGCTGCGCGACGGCCCGGCGACCATCCTGAAGCTGGAGGCGCTGATCGACCGCCAGTTCGGCGACCCGGCGGAAGCGGAGCGGACGGACCGGGGAGCTGCGACGGCCGGTTTCGGTTCCATGCAGGCCGGAGGAACAGGTGCCGCGGGGGGCGCCAAGGGCGGTATGGACCGGCAGGCCCTGCTGGTCTTCGAGGTCGCGGGACAGGAGTTCGCCTTGCCGGTGAACCGGGTGCGCGAGGTTCTGCCGGCCCCGCGCGAGGTCACCCGCATGGCGCGGTCCAAAGCGCATCTGCTGGGTGTGATGGCGGTGCGCGACCGGCTGCTGCCGCTGGTGGGCCTGCGTGCCCTGTTCGGGTTGGATGAGGCCGGTGGATTTGGAGCCGCCGGGCAGGAGGCCGGCCGCCGTGTCGTCGTCGTGCGCTCCGGCGGTGGGCAGGCGCCGGTCGGCGTGCTGGTGGACGAGGTGCGCGAGATCCTGCGGCTCGACCCGGCGCTGATCGACCCGGTGCCACCGCTGCTCGCCCGCGAGTCGGAGTTCGAGGATCTGGATGGCATCGCCAGAGCCGGCAGTGGGGCGGATGGCGGGACCGGCGGCGGGCGGCGGCTGGTGTCGGTTCTGTCGGCGGAGCGGCTGTTCCGGCATGGCGCGGCAATCGGTGCAGAGGCCGGCGCTGCGGAAGTGGAAGGGGACGGGATGGAACCGGCGCGGCCTGTTGACGGCCCCGATGGCGATACCGGTGCTGGGGAGCGCTTCGTCGTCTTCCGCCTTGCCGGGGCGGAATATGGCCTGCCGGTCTCCGCCGTGCGTGAGGTGCTGCGCCGGCCCGACAGCATCACCCCGCTGCCCAATGCGCCCGATTTCGTCGCCGGCGTGCTGACCCTGCGCGGCGAGGTGCTGCCGCTGATCGACCAGCGCCGGCTGCTGACCTTGCCGGCCGCGGATAGCAGGAGCGGGCCTGCCGGGCTGGAGCGCGGGCGGGTGGTGGTGGTCGGGCGCGACGGGCTGCTGGTCGGGTTGCTGGTCGACGGGCTGTCCGGCCTGCTGACCATCCCGGCGGAGCGCATCGGCCCGGCCCCGGCGGTGTCGGCGGCTCAGCGCCGGCTGATCCGCCGGGTGGCGACGCTGGATGCGGCCGGGGATGCGGCCGGCGTCGCCCGCCTGATCCTGCTGATGGATGCGGACAGCCTGCTCGACATGGACCGACTGGCGGAGCTGCCCGTTACCCCGCGGTGACGGACGGATGGGGGGCGGTGTGCTGACGGTTCTGGTGGTGGACGATTCCGCGCTGATGCGCCGGCGCATCGCGGATCTGCTGGGTGAGGCCGGTTTTCAGGTGGAAACCGCGGCGACGGGGGAAGAGGCCCTGGCGCGTCTGCCGGAGGTCGATCCGGATGTGGTGACGCTGGACATCACCATGCCCGGCATGGACGGGCTGACCTGCCTTGCCCGCATCATGGTGGAACATCCCAAGCCGGTCGTCATGGTCTCCGCCCTCACCGGCGCGGGTGCCGAGGAGACGCTGGAGGCACTGCGTCTGGGCGCGGTGGAGGCGGTGCAGAAGCCGGCTGCCGGCTCCATCGGCCGCATCGGCGAGGAACTGGTGGAGACGGTGCGCGCCGCCGCATCCTCCCGCCCGCGCCGGGTGCACGGCCTGCGCGAACGGTTGCGCCTGGCCCGCGCCCGCATCGTGGGTGAGGATTTCGTAGCACCCGCACTTCCGCCGCCGCCACCCTCCGCGGTGGCTGAGGGGGATGTCGAAGGCGTGGTGCTGGTCGGCGTGTCCACCGGCGGGCCCAGCACGCTGGAGGACATCCTGCCGCTGCTGCCGGCCGGCTTTCCCTGGCCGGTGGTGGTGGCGCAGCATATGCCGGTCGCCTTCACCGCGACACTGGCGCGGCGGCTGGACGAGATGTGCGCGCTGAGCGTGGTGGAGGTGGGACGGGCGACGGTGCTGGAACCGGGCATGGTCTGCATCGCCCGCGGCGGCGCCGACGTGGAGCTGGCGCGGCGCGGCGGGAGGTTGCAGGCGGTCTGCGTGCCGTCGTCGCCCGACCGGCCCTGGCATCCCAACGCCGACCGGCTGGTGACCAGCGCCATGCGGCTGCTGCCGCCGGATCGGCTGGTGGGGGTGTTGCTGACCGGCATGGGCAATGACGGGGCGGCATCCATGGCCGAGCTTCATGCCCGCGGCGGCCGCACCATCGCGGAGTCGGAGGACAGCGCCGTAGTCTTCGGCATGCCGCAGGACCTGATCCGGCGCGGCGGTGCCGGAATCGTCCTGCCGTCGGACCGGATCGCCGGCCAGCTGACCCGCTGGCTGTCGCCCGCAGCAAGGCGGCCCGGACCCGTGCCGGGCTGAAAGAATTAGGGAGTGACGCCATGGGACTTGTGAAGAAGAAGGCCGCCCCGGAGGCTCCCACGGCGGAATCCGAGGCCGCGCGCGATCCGCTGGCCGCGCTGGAGGATGCCGACGCCGCGGTTCGCCGCGATGCCGCACACGGGCTGGGTCATACCCCGCCACCGGGCGCCGAGGCGGCGCTCGCCCGCCGGCTTCAGTCGGAGGGTGACGCGGGCGTGCGCGAAGCCATCCTGACGGCGCTCGCCCGCATCGCCACCCCTGCGGCGGCGGCGGCCATCGTCCCCTTCCTCGACCGCGAGGATGCGGCCTTGCGCAACGCGGCGCTGGAAAGCCTGCAGCAGATGCCGGTGGAGGTCGCCGCCCCGGCGCTGCTGCCTCTGCTCGACCATGACGACGTCGATCTGCGCATCTTCGCGGTGCAGGGGCTGGGAAGCCTCGCCCATCCGGACCGCGCCGACTGGCTGGCCCGGGTCATGGAGCGCGATCGCGACGTGAATGTCGGCCTCGCCGCGGTGGAGGCGCTGGCCGAGGCCGGCAGTCCGGAAGCGCTGTCCAGCCTGGAGACGCTGGCCCGCCGCTTCCCCGACGACGCTTTCGTCGCCTTCGCCGTCGATGCCGCCCGTTCGAGCTTCCGGGGTGGGGTGGTTGCCGGTGACTGAAGCCGACCCGCAAGGCCTGTCGCCGGAGGATTATGCGACCCTGTGCGGTTTCCTGCGGGACCGCACCGGCCTGTCCTTCACCGAGGCCAAGCGCTATTTCGTCGACCGCCGCGTCGCCACCCGCATGCAGGCGGTCGGAGCGACGGATCTGCGCACCTACATGAACCTGCTGCGCTTCCAGGCGTCGGGAGAGGAGCTTCAGCGGCTCGTCAACCTGATGACGGTGAACGAGACCTATTTCTTCCGCGAGAAGTACCAGTTCGACTGTCTGGTGAACTCTGTGCTCGACGAGCTGGTGCGGGGGCGGCCGAAGGGGTCGCAGCTGCGCATCTGGTCGGCCGGCTGCGCCACCGGGGAGGAACCCTATTCCATCGCCATCATGCTGCTGGAGAACTGGAGCCGGGTGGACGATTACGAGATCGAGCTGCTGGCCTCGGACATCGACAGCACGGTGCTGGCGCGGGCGCGCGAAGGCATCTATGACGAGCGCGCCCTGCAGGGCCTGCCGGCGCATCTGCGCGCCAAATATTTCCAGCCCCTGCGCAGGTCGCCTGTGGAAGGCGGGCCGCGCTGGCAGATCGTCGAGGATTTGCGCGACTCGGTCGATTTCTCGCTGGTCAACCTCGCCGACCCGCAGCAGGTGCGGGGTTTCCGCAGCATCGACGTGATCTTTTGCCGCAACCTGCTGATCTATTTCGACGATCTTGGCCGACGGGAGACGGCGAGCATGTTCCACGATGCCCTGGCGCCGGGCGGCTTCGTCTGTCTCGGCCATTCGGAAAGCATGAGCCGCATGTCCTCGCTGTTCGTGCCGCGCCGCTTTCCCGAGGCCATCCTCTACCAGAAGCCGGTCGATGGAGGTGCCGTATGAGCGCGAACGATACCGGCGGGCCGCGTGTCCTGGTGGTGGACGACGCCGTGACCGTCCGCGCCTTCAGCCGCCGGGTGCTGGAGGGCGCCGGCTTCGTGGTGGACGAGGCGGTGAACGGCATCGAGGGGCTGGAGCGCGCCATGGCCGTCCCCCCCGATCTGGTGATCGTCGACGTCAACATGCGCAAGATGGACGGCTACACCATGCTGCGCGTCCTGCGCCGCGATCCGGCGCTGCGCGACGTGCCGGCCATCATGATCAGCACCGAATCGAAGGACAGCGACCGCGAGCAGGCCCTGCTGGCCGGCGCCAACTGGTACATCGTCAAGCCGCCGCGGCCGGAGGTGCTGGTGGAGGCGGCGCGGCTGCTGACCGGGCAACCTCTCAGCGCGGAGGGCGCACCATGAGCGAGCTGTTCGACCAGTTCGTCGTCGAAGCGCAGGAGCTGCTGGAGACCGCCGGCGGCGCGCTTCTGGCGCTGGAGCGCGATCCCGCCGACCGCGCGTCGGTTGACGAGCTGTTCCGCGCCTTCCACACGCTGAAGGGCGCCAGCGGCCTGTTCGACATGGCGCCCTTCACCCGGCTGGTCCATGCCGGCGAGGACACGCTGTCGCTGCTGCGCGACGGCCGGCGCGGGATGACGCCGGAACTGGCCGACCGGCTGTTCCGCGCGCTCGACCAGTGCGCCCGCTGGGTGGCGGCGCTGGAAGACACCGGCGCCCTGCCCGCCGACGCGGCGCAGGCGGCGGAGACGCTGGTCGGCGGGCTGTCCGGGGTGTCTGCGGAGGGGACGGCCGGTGGCGGCGAGGCCGCCGGGGAGGCGGACGCCTTCCCCTGGGTGACGGCGCTGGCCGGCGAGGACCGGGAGGCGGTGGGTGCGGTCGCCGGGGTACTGACCGCCATCGATTACACGCCCGATCCGGAATGCTTTTTCACCGGCGACGATCCGCTGGCCCTGTTCCGGCGGGTCCCCGACCTGCGGTTGCTGCGGATCGAGCCGGCGGAACCGCTGCCGCCGCTGGCGCAGATGGACCCCTACCGCTGCATGCTGCGTTTCCGCGCGCTGAGCGGTGCCGGGGTGGAGGCGGTGACGCCGGCCTTCCGCAGCGTGCCCGATCAGGTGCGGATCGGCAGCGTCATGCTGGCGCCCGCTGCGGCGCCGCCATCCGCCAATCCGATTGCCATGGCTCCGCCGGGCTCGCTGGCGGCGGCGATGCTGGAGGAGCAGGCGCGCATTCTCGATCTGCCCGGCAGCGCCGCCGAGCGCCAGTCCCGCAGCGCCGCGGTGGCGCGCGCGGTCGCCGCGATCCTGACGGCGCTGGGCCGGCCGATCGACCGTGCCGTGGTGACGGCGGTCTGTGCCGATGCCGGGACCTTGCGCCGTTTCCTGGCTGATGGCCCTCCTGAAAACGGCCCTCCGGAAAAGCCCGCGGCGGCCGAGGCGCGGCCCGCACCGCCGCGCCGCGCCCTGCGGGTGGAGCCGGAGCGGATGGACGCGCTGATGGCGCTGGTCGGCGAGCTGTCGGTGGTGAAGGGGCAGTTGGGACCGCTGGTCCGCCGCGTCGGGGATGGCCAGCTGACACGTGACATGAAGGCCTTCTCCTCCCGGCTGGACGCTCTGGTCGGCGACCTGCGCCATGCGGCGCTGCGCCTGCGGCTGCTGCCGCTCGCCCGTGTGTTCGATCCACTGCCCCGGCTGGTGCGCGACACCGCCCGCCGGCTCGACAAGACGGTTGAGCTGGTTCTGGAGGGAGCGGAGACGGAGGCCGACAAGGACATCCTCGACGTGCTGGGCGAACCGTTGCTGCATCTGGTGCGCAACGCGCTCGACCATGGCATCGAGGTGCCGGAGCGCCGCGCCGCCTCGGGCAAGCCGCCGGGCGGCACCTTGCTGGTCCGTGCCTTCCAGGACAAAGGCGGGGTGGTGGTGGAGGTGTCGGACGACGGCGCCGGCATCGACCCGGCGGCGATGCGCAAAGCCGCGGTCGCCAAGGGGTTGCTCGCCCCGGACGCTGCTGCGGCCCTCGATGACGACGAAGCCGTGCGGCTGGTCTTCGCTCCCGGCTTCAGCACCGCCGGCAGCGTGTCCGACCTGTCGGGCCGCGGGGTCGGCATGGATGCGGTGCGCGCGGCGGTGGAACGGGCCGGCGGCCGGGTGGAGATTGCCTCCACTCCCGGCAGCGGCACGCGGGTTCGGTTGTCGCTGCCGCTGACGCTCAGCATCACCCGGGTCGTGGTGGTGGAGGCGGCGGGATCGCTCTACGGCATCCCGGTGGCGGTGGTCGGCGGGGTCCAGCGCGTGCCGCGCGCCGAGATCCGCGGGGTGAAGCGGGCGGAAAGCGTCGTTCTGCGCGACCGGGTGGTGCCGCTGGTCCGCCTGCGCCGCCTGCTGGGCCAGTCCGACGACGTCGGCCGCCGAGGAAATGGGGGCGGGGCCGACTGCGTCGTGCTCGTCGAACTGGGCGACGGTCCGGTCGCCGTGGCGGTGGATGATGTCGGCGAGCGCGCCGACGTGGTGCTGCGTCCGATGACTGGGGTTCTGCGGGGGCTGCGCGGCTATGCCGGCACGGCGGTGCTGGGCGACGGCCGGCTGATCCTGGTGCTCGATCTGCGGGAGCTGTTGTGATGCCGATCCGTTATGACGCCGACCTCGCCCGCTTCGAGGCCGCCTGCACCGTCGAGGACGCCCTGCCGCTCGCCGAATGGCTGGAGGCGACGGTGGCGCCGCGCGTCGATCTGTCGGCCTGCACCGACCTGCACACCGCACTGCTGCAATTGCTGCTGGCGGCGCGGCCGGCGATGACGGCGGGGCCGGAGGACGCGTTCCTGGCGCGCTATGTGGGGTCGGCGCTGCGATTGCAGTGAGCTCTTCCCAGACACCCCGTTCTCGGCCGTCATTCCCGCGCAGGCGGGAATCCAGCTGGATCAGGCGCGTGTGCTGAAAACCTGGATTCCCGCCTTCGCGGGGATGACGGTCGCATTGGGGAGGTATCGGCTCGGGTCTATTTGCTCTCTACGCTCCCTGCCAGCGGTCCCTGAACACCAGATCCTCCAGCGGCAGGCGCTTGCGCCAGCCCTTGGTTTCCAGCTCCGGCGTCGCTTCGAAGTGGGAGACGTGGCCGAGGCAGAGATAGGCGATCGGCACGATCCGCTCCGGAATGCCGAGCGCCTGCTTCAGCGCGTCCTCGTGCAGGATGCTGACCCAGCCGACCCCGAGCCCTTCCGCCCTGGCGGCCAGCCACAGGTTCTGCACGGCGCAGACGCAGCTGTAGAGATCCATCGCCGGCATGTGGGTGCGTCCCAGCACCACCGGGCCGGAGCGCTCACGGTCGCAGGTGATGCACAGGTTCACCGGCGCCTCGCGGATGCCCTCCAGCTTCAGGCGGCTGTAGAGGCTGCGCCGTTCGCCGTCGAACATCGCCTCCGCCTCCTCGTTGGCGCGGGCGAAATCGGCGTGGATGCGGGACTTCACCTGCGGATCGGTGACGACGATGAAGTTCCAGGGCTGCATGAAGCCGACCGACGGCGCATGGTGGGCGGCCAGCAGGATGCGGGTCAGCACCTCGTCCGGAACCGGGTCGGGGCGGAACTGCCCGCGCACGTCGCGGCGGGAGAAGATCGCCTTATAGAGCGCGTCCCGCTCCGCCGCGGTGAAATCCTCCTCCATCGTCACCCCCGCGCGATCAGATGGACGAAGGAACCCAGCGCCAGCCCGCGCCGGCTGCCGAGCGCGCCCAGATCGCTGCCGTCCGCCGCGGTTGCCTGAAGCAGCGGGGCGTCGTCGCCGCGCGACAGGGTGGAGGCGTAATGGAACTCATGCCCCATCAGTTGCGATCCCGCCGGTCCCAGCGGTCCGTCGGCCAGCAGCGACGCCCGGCGATAGCCCAGATGCAGCCGCCGCTTGGCGAAGGAGGTGCGCACCCCCAGCAGCCCGGTCATCGGGTGGGTGACGCCGTCGGCATCCTCCAGAGTTTCGCCCATCACCATGTAGCCGCCGCATTCGCCATAGACCGGCACCCGCTCCGCCGCCGCGCGCAGCCCGTCGCGGAAGATGGTGTTGGCGGCGAGGCGTCCGGCATGCAGCTCCGGATAGCCGCCGGGCAGATAGACGGCGTCCGCATCCTTCGGCGGCGCCTCGTCCGCCAGCGGCGAGAAGAACCGCAGCTCCGCCCCCGCCGCCTGCCAGCCTGCGGTCAAATGCGGATAGACGAAGGTGAAGGCGGCGTCCCGCGCGATGGCGATGCGCTGGCCCGGCGGCGGTAGGGCCGGGGCATCGCTGCCGCGCCCAGCCTTGGACGGCTTTGCCAGGGCGACGGTGCGGTCGAGATCGACATGCTCGGCGATGAAGCGGCCGAGCGCGGCCAGCCGGTCGGACAGCCCCTCCGTCTCGTCGGCCTGGACGAGGCCGAGATGGCGTTCGGGCAGGCTGAGGTCCGGTGCCCGCGGCAGGGCGCCCAGCAGGGGGATCCCCAGCGCCTCGATGGCGTTGCCGGCCAGGGACGTGTGGCGCGGGCTGCCGACATTGTTCAGCACGACGCCGCCGATGGTCACGTCGTCGCGGTAGGTGGCGAAGCCCTTCACCAGGGCCGCGGCCGACTGGGACTGGCCCTTGGCGTTTACCACCAGCACGACCGGCCAGCCGGTGCGCGCCGCGATTTCCGCCGTCGAACCGGTGCCGGTGGCGCCGACCCCGGCGACGCCGTCGAACAGGCCCATCAGCGCTTCGCAGACCAGCAGATCGGCGCCCTCGGCGGCGCGGGCGGCCAGACCGTCGAGCAAATCCGGCCTCATCGCCCAGGTGTCGAGGTTCACGCTGGGCCGGCCGGTGGCGGCGCGGTGGAAGGCCGGGTCGATGTAGTCCGGCCCCGACTTCACCGCCCCCACCGCCACGCCGCGGGCGCGCAGCGCCGCCAGCAGGCCCAGCGTCAGCGTCGTCTTGCCGGTGCCCGACGCCGGGGCCGCAATGATGAGACCATTAGCCATGGTGCAGCGCCGTCTGGGCCGGCAGCCAGTCCAGCGCCGGGCGCAGCCGCACCACTTCGCCGATCACGATGATGGCCGGCGGCTCCAGCCCGCTCGCCGCCAGATCGGCGACGCAACTGCCGAGGCTGGTGACGAGGCTCTTCTGGTTGGCGGTCGTCGCCTCCGTCACCACGCCGACGGGGGTGTCGGCGGACAGGCCGCCGGCCATCAGCTCCGCCGCGATGGTCGGCAGCGCCTTCCACCCCATATAGAGGATCAGCGGCGCCTTGGTGGCCGCCAGCGCCCGCCAGTCCGGCCCGCCGCCCAGCGAATGGCCGGTCGCCAGGATCACCGCTTGGTTGGTGTCGCGGTGGGTCGCCGGGATGCCGGCATAGGCCGGGCCGGCGATGCCGGACGTGATGCCGGGCACGATGCGGAAGGGGATGCCCTGCGCTGCCAGCGCCTGCGCCTCTTCCCCGCCGCGGCCGAAGACGAAGGGGTCGCCGCCCTTCAGGCGCAGGACGCGGTGCCCCTCCTTCGCCAGCTCGATCAGGCGGTTGGTGATGTCGTCCTGATGGGCGGAGGGGCGGCCGCCGCGCTTTCCGGCGAACTCCAGCCTTGCCGACGGGCTGGCGAGTGCCATGATCCGTTCGTTGACCAGCGCGTCATGGACGATGACGTCGGCTTGCCTTAGACCTTGCAACGCCAGCAGCGTCAGCAGACCGGGGTCGCCGGGGCCGGACCCGGCCAGCCAGACGCTGCCGGGGGCGAAGGGGACCAGGACGCTTTCGGGAATGGACGACTCAAACGACATGAACGCGGACTCAGGGTCGGAGAAGACGGAAGGCGGTGCGGAGGATGCTACACCCTTGCGCCGCGGCTGGACGACGGGAACCTGTGCCACCGCCGCGGCGCGTGCGGCGGCGGATGCCCTGTTCGGAGGTGAGTTTCCCGATCCGGTGACCGTGACCCTGCCGGGCGGCCAGACCCCGGCCTTCGTCCTGGCCGTGACCGAACGGGGGGAGGGGGAGGACGGACCCTGGGCTATGGCCGGCATAATCAAGGATGCCGGCGATGATCCCGACGTGACCCATGGCGCGCTGGTGCGGGCGCGGGTGTGGCGCGGTGCGCCCGGCAGCGGCGTGACGTTCCGCGCCGGTCCCGGCGTCGGCACCGTGACGCTGCCCGGCCTGCCGCTGCCGGTCGGCGAACCGGCGATCAACCCGGTGCCGCGCAGCATGATCGCGCAGGCGGTGGGGGAAGTGGCAGCGGCGGCCGGACAACCGGCGGATCTGGTGGTCGAGGTCGGGGTGGAGAATGGCGAGCAGCTCGCCAAGCGCACCATGAACGGCCGGCTCGGCATCCTCGGCGGGCTGTCGATCCTGGGAACCACGGGGATCGTCGTTCCCTATTCCTGTGCGGCCTGGATCGCCTCGATCCAGCGCGGCGTCGATGTGGCGCGGGCGGCCGGGCTGACCCATGTCGCGGCCTGCACCGGCGATTTGTCGGAAAAGGCGGTGGTGGCGCGCTATGGCCTGTCCGAACAGGCTCTGCTCGACATGGGCGACTTCGTCGGCGGCACGCTGAAATACCTGCGCCGACACCCGATCCCCCGCCTGACCCTGTGCGGCGGCTTCGCCAAGTTCGGCAAGCTGGCGCGCGGGCTGATGGATTTGCACAGCAAGCGCAACAGCGTGGACTTCGACTGGCTGGCGGCGCGGCTGGCCGATCTCGGCGCCGGGCCGGAACTGGTGGCGCAGGCGCGCGGCGCCAACACCGCGGCGCAGGTGCTGGGCATGGCGGACGCCGCCGGCTTGGCCCTGGCCGACCATGTGGCCGAGTTGGCGCGTCGTGCCGCTCAGGATGTGCTGGAGGATGCGCCGGTCGCGGTCGAGGTGCTGGTCACCGACCGCCAGGGGCGCATCGTAGGAGAGGCTCACTCCCCCAACCCCCGGTAGCGCCGCACATGGCTGCCGTCATAGAGCGCGCTGCAGCGGAACTCCTCATGGCCCAGTGCCGGGCCGACCAGGATCAGCGCGGTGCGCTCCATCGGTGAGGCCGCGACCTGTGCGGCGATGTCGGCCAGCGTGCCGCGCAGCACCCGCTCGTCCGGCCAGGTGGCGCGGTAAACCACCGCCGCCGGGCAGTCGGCGCCGTAGAGCGAGGTCAGCCGTTCCACCACCCGGTCGATGACGTGGATCGACAGATGGACCGCCAGCGTCGCCCCGGAGGCGCCCAGAACCTCCAGCGTCTCGTTGGCCGGCATCGCGGAGGCGCGCCCCTCGGTCCGGGTCAGGATCAGCGTCTGGCTGACCTCCGGCAGGGTCAGCTCCCGCCCCAGCGCGGCCGACGCCGCGGCGAAAGCCGGTACGCCGGGGGTGATGCTGTAGGGGATGCCCAATTCCCGCAACGCGCGGGTCTGTTCGCCCAAGGCGCTGTAGACCGACAGGTCGCCGGAATGCAGGCGGGCGACGTCCTGGCCGGCGGCATGGGCGGCCCGGAACTCGGCGACGATCTCCTCCAGCGTCAGCGGCGCGGTGTCGACGATCCGCGCGCCGGCCGGCGCATGGGCGATGATCTCCTTCGGCACCAGGGAGCCGGCATAGAGGCAGACCGGGCAGCGCGCGATCAGGTCGCGACCGCGCAGGGTCAGCAGGTCGGGAGCACCCGGTCCGGCACCGATGAAATGGACGGTCATGAACGGGTCTCCGACAGGACGATGGCAGGCAAGGCGAGCGCCACGGTGGCGCGGGGAGTGGAACGGCGCGGCAGCAGCAGGCGCGACTCCGGCCCGGCGGCGGCCAGTGCCGCAGCCTCCGCGACCGACGCCAGCCCGACCGCGGCCAGAACGGTGGAGGAGCGGGTGTGGACGCGGTCCTGTGCCGCCAGCATCGCGTCCTCTTCGATGAAGCGCAGCGGCAGGCCGAGCGCGCGGGCCGCTTCCGCCAATCCCGCCTCGTCGGCCTTCATCGCCGGGGCGGCAAGTGCCGCCAACTGGCGCGCGGCGTCGGGCAGCGCCGCTTCGTCGAAAGCGGTGGCGACCAGGTTGGCGATCTCCTCCCAACCGCAGCCGCGGCGGCAGCCGAGCCCGACGAAGACCGGGCCGAACAGCAGGGCGTCGGGGGTCAGGCGGTCCATGGACCCTCCGCATGGGGCTTTTCGGCTCGCCACAGCGTGACCGGCATCGACGCGCGCCAGCCGCGAAAGCCGCCGACCGCCGAGGCGCGGGCCACCGAAATCTGGGTCAGCTCGCCGCCCAGCCGCTTGTGTGCGTCGAACAGCACGGCCTCGCTTTCCAGTGTCACCGCGTTGGCGGCGATCCGGCCGCCGGGGGGCAGGGCGTCCCAGCAGGCGGCCAGCAGCCCATCCTCGGTCAGCCCGCCGCCGATGAAGATGGCGTCCGGCCGCTCCAGCCCCTCCAGCGCCGCCGGGGCCTTGCCGCGCGCCAGCGAGAGGCCGGGCACGCCGAAGATGGACGCATTGGCGAGGATGCGGGCGATGCGTTCCGGATGGTGTTCGACGGCGATGGCGCGGTTGGCCGGGTCGCGCAGCATCCATTCGATGCCGACGGAGCCCGACCCGGCGCCGACATCCCACAGCAGCTCGCCACGGCGCGGAGCCAGGAAGGAGAGGGTGACGGCGCGCACCTCGCGCTTGGTGATCTGGCCGTCATGCTCGAACCAGTCGTCGGGCAGGCCGGGCGCCAGCGGCAGGATCCGGGCGCCGGGGGCGGCGACGCAGTCGAGCGCGATGGTGTTGAGGTCGGCGGTGCGCTCGGCGGTCCAGGCGTCGGCTGTGGCCTCCAGCCGGGCCTCGCGCGGGCCGCTCATCGCCTCAAGCACCGTCAGGCGCGAGGTGCCGAAGCCGCGGTCACGCAGCAGGGCGGCCAGCTTGGCCGGGGTCGTTCCGTCCCAGGAAAGAAGCAGAAGCTTTGCATTTGGTTGCAAATGCGGAACGACCTGCTCCAGCGGGCGGCCGTGAACGGTCAGACAGCGGCAGTCCTGCAACGGCCAGCCCAGCCGGGAGGCGGCGAGGCTGAAGGCGGAAGCCGCCGGGATCACCGTCATTTCCGCAGCCGGAACGAGTCGCGACAGGGTGGCGCCGACGCCGTACCAGGACGGATCGCCGCTCGCCAGCACGCAGACCCGCTCTCCGCGCCGGGAGAGCAGGCCGGGGAAGGCGCCGGTCATCGGCGACGGCCAGGGCAGCCGTTCCTGTCCCGCAACGACCGGCACAAGATCGAGATGCCGGCTGCCGCCATGGAGGATGGCCGCGCTTTCCACCGCCACGCGGGCGGCGGGCGACAAACCGTCCCAGCCATCCTCGCCAATGCCGACGATGCTGAGCCAGCGGGCCGTTCCCATGCTATCCATGGCGCCGATCCTGACGGGTGGGGAGGGGGAGTTGGTGAAGGCGCTGATTTTGGGCGGCACGACGGAGGCGACGGCGCTGGCCAAGCGGCTGGCCGGCCATCCGCGCATCGACGCCCGCGTCTCGCTGGCGGGCCGCACGAAGAACCCGGTGCTGCCGCCGCTGCCGACCCGCATCGGCGGCTTCGGCGGGGTGGAGGGATTGGCCGAGCACCTGCGTGCCGAGGGGATTGGGGCGGTGATCGACGCGACCCATCCCTTCGCGGCGCAGATCTCCGCCAATGCCGCCGCGGCCTGTGCGCTGGCCGACGTGCCGCTGCGCCTCCTGACCCGGCCGGCCTGGGTGGCGGGGGCGGGCGACCGCTGGATCGGCGTGCCGGACATGGAGGCTGCGGCGCTGGCCTTGCGCGGTCTGGGCGACACCGTGTTCCTGACCATCGGCCGGCAGGAGGTCGCAGCCTTCGAGGCGGTGCCCGACAAGCGCTACCTGATCCGCGCCGTCGACCCGCCCGATCCGATGCCGGCCCTGCCGCGCATGAGCCTGATCCTCGATCGCGGACCGTTCACCGTGGAAAGTGAACTGGCGCTGATGCGCAAGGAGGGGGTGGAGGTCGTGGTGAGCAAGAACAGCGGCGGACATGCCACCGACGCCAAGCTGGAAGCGGCGCGCGCGCTGGGCCTGCCGGTGGTGATGGTCGAGCGGCCGGCCGGCAACGGCGTGGCGGAACTGCACGGCGTGGACGAGGCGGTGGGGTGGCTGGAGGGGATGGGCTGACTGTCTTCCCCGCAGAATCCCCCTCTCCCCCCCGGGGAGAGGGTCGGGGTGAGGGGGATGCGCCGCGTGACTTCCAAAGAATCCTCGCCGCGCGACCCCCTCACCCAACCCTCTCCCCCCCGGGGGGGAGAGGGTTACTCCCGTCGGGTTGGTCGCGGGCATCGTCGCCAGCACTGCCGTCACACCCATCCTCACCCCCGGTAATGCCGGGGGGTGTAGACCCAGCGCCCGCCGTCCGCCCGCGCAACGAAGCGGGTGTGCGAGGCGCCGATGATGACCAGCGTGCGCATGTCGGCCTGCTCGGCCCGCACCTCGCCCAGGGTCGTGACAGTGAGTTCCTCGTCGGGGCGGCCGATGGCGCGGCCCAGCACGATGGGCGTCTCGGGCGCGCGGATGTCGCGCAGGGCGTCGAAGGCGGCGCCCAGTTGCCAGGGCCGGGCCTTGGAGATCGGGTTGTAGAGCGCGATGACGAAATCCGCCTCCGCCGCCAGACGCAGGCGCCGCAGCACCACCTCCCACGGCTTCAGATTGTCGGACAGCGAGATGGCGCAGAAATCATGGCCGAGCGGCGCGCCGGCCCGCGCCGCGGCGGCCTGCATGGCCGAAACGCCGGGATCGACCGAGAGATGCACCGCATGCCACGCGTCGGGCGCGTCCGGATCGTCCAGCGCCTCGAAGAGCGCGGCGGCCATGGCGAAGATGCCGGGATCGCCGCCCGATACCACCGCCACCCGCCGGCCCTGCGCCGCGAGATCGAGCGCAAAACGGGCGCGGTCCAGCTCCACCCGGTTGTCAGACGCGTGGCGCATCTGATCGCCCGGCGGCACGCGCTCGACATAGGGGAAATAACCGACGAGGTCGGTCGCCTCGGCCAGATCGCGCCGCGCCTCCGGGGTCAGCCAGTCCTCGGGGCCGGGACCGAGGCCCACGACTTTCAGCCAGCCATTGTTTTCAGGGCCGCTCATCCGCGCTTGCCCTCGCCCGGAATGACGATCTGCGAGAAGTAGGGGGCGACGTCCGGCGCCTCCAGGAACGGCATGAAGCGCTGTTCGTCCATGCTGGCGCGCTCGACATACCAGGCCCGCTCGGCCAGACCGGCGGCGGCGATGGCGCGGCGGACCTTGGGCAGGTTCTGGCCCAGCTTCATCACCACGCAGGCATCGGCGGCGGTCAGCGCGCGGACCAGCGCCGCCTCGTCCAGCGTGCCGGGGATCACCGACAGCACGTCGTCGCGCAGCATCAGCGGGCGCGGCAGCAGCGAGGCGCTGCACACCATGCTGGTGACTCCAGGAATGACCTCGGCCCGGAAACGGCCGGACAGCCGCAGGAACAGATGCATGAAGGAGCCGTAGAAGAACGGATCCCCTTCGTTCAGCGCCGCGACGGAGCGGCCGGCGGCGAGATGCTCCGCGATGCGCCCGGCGGACTCGTCGAAAAAGGCTTCGATCTGGCGGCCATAGTCCGGGTGGGTCGGCGGCAGCTCCACCGTCACCGGATAAACCATCGGCAGCTCGATCTGGTCGGGCCGGATTGCCTGATCGGCGATGCGGCGGGCCTGCCCCCGCGTGCCGCGCTTGCAGAAATAGGCGACGACCGGACAGGCGCCGATGGTGCGCACCGCCTTCAGGGTCATCAGCTCCGGGTCGCCGGGGCCGACGCCGACGCCGTACAGGGTGCCGGAAGTGGGGGTATCGCCGTTCATTCGACGTCGCTCGCCAGTGCGTTGACGGCAGCGGCGGCCATGGCGCTGCCGCCGCGTCGGCCGCGGATCGCCATATAGGGGACGCCGAAGGGGTTCTCGGCCAGCGCCTCCTTGCTCTCCATGGCGCCGACGAAGCCGACGGGAAAGCCGAGGATCACCGCCGGCTTCGGCGCGCCGGCCGCCAGCATCTCCAACAGGTAGAACAGGGCGGTCGGCGCATTGCCGATGGCGACGACCGAGCCGCCGAGCCGGTCGCCCCACAGATCGAGCGCCGCTGCGGACCGGGTGTTGCCGATGCTTTTGGCCAGATCGGGCACGGCAGCGTCGCGCAGTGTGCAGACCACGGCGTTGCCGGCCGGCAGGCGGGCGCGGGTCACGCCATGGGCGACCATTTCGCTGTCGCACAGGATGGGAGCGCCGGCACGCAGAGCTGCGCGGGCGGCGCTGCCGACATCGGTGGAGAACAGCAGGTCCTGGGCCGCATCGACCATGCCGCAGGCGTGGATGACGCGCACCGCCACCGGCTTCAGGTCGTCGGGAATGGCCGACAAATCGGCCTCCGCCCGGATGGTGGCGAAGGACTGGCGGTAGATGGCCGCTCCGTCGCGGATATAGTCGTAGAGCGGCTCAGGCACCGGTGGACTCCTCGGTCAACAGATCCGCGACGCGGGCCACGGCGTCGGCGGGGGACAGGCCGGTGTACGGGGTAGCGTCACCGGCTTTTGCATTCAGGGCGACGTCATACACACCGTCGCGGGCGGTCAGGGTGACATCGGCGATGGCGGGATGGGCGCATCCCTTGGCGCAGCCCGACACATGCACCATTCGGATATGATCCAGCAAGGGGCCAGCGCGCTCGGCGATGGCGAGCGCCGTCGCATGGGTGTCGGTGGTGCCGACATCGCAGCCGCCGGCCCCGCTGCAGGCGGTCAGCTTCAGCCGGCGATCGGTGTGCGACAGGATGGCGCCGTGGGCTTTGGCGGCGGCCTCTGCATCGGCGGACGGTGCGACGAGGATCAGGGCGCGCCAGGGGGTAATGCGGATTTCGGCGCAGGTGGAGGCAAGGGCCGAAAGGGTGGCGGCGGTGAGGCGGCCGAAGGGGAAGGCCGTTGTAAGGAAGGCCGGCGCTACCTCAACGCGGGATCCCTTCTCCCCCCTGGGGAGAAGGTTAGGATGAGGGGGTTCGGTGGAGCCGAAGACATCCATGAGATGCTTCCCCCTCACCTTGATCCTCTCCGTGGGGGGGAGAGGAGAAAGCGCGGGAGACAGGCCCTTTTCAAACAAATCAATCCCGATTGCCGCGACCAAGCCAGCCATCCGGCGCGGCGGCTCCGGGAACGACGTACGCAACTCCAGGAAGGCGCGGCCCAGCGCGGAGGCCACATCGGCCACATCCTCGACCCGACACAGCCCCAGCGGTGCCGCCATCGCCAGCGTACCACCCAGCGACACCCGGAACTGCTCCGCGTTCACCACGTCGAAACGTACGTCCGTGCTGCTGTCCGCCAGATGGCCGATGCCGCCGCCGCAGACCAGCCAGCCGAACTTCGGCGGCAGGCGGTGCAGAGCCGCATCCTCCGCAAGCCGCGCGTCAAGTGTACGTGCCACCCCCCGTACGTCCATCAGCGCCGTCGGGTCCAGCCCAGCGGTAGGGGAGCATAGCACATTGCGCACCGCCTCGCTCGCCGCATCGTCGGAGACGTACCCCATGCCGCGCAGGGCGTCGGTCACCGGCTCCAGCAGGTCGGCGGCAATGCCGCGCAGTTGCAGGTTGCCACGCTGGCTGAGGTCGATCATGCCGTTGCCGTAGCGCTCGCCCAACTCCGCGATACGTTGCGCGTGGTTGGCGGGCAGCACGCCGGCCGGAACGCGGACGCGCAGCAGGAAGCCGTCGCCGACCTGCATCGGTGCCAGCACGCCGGGGCAGGCGCCGCGGCGGCGTGGCTGGTTGGCGACGGGCGTGGTCATGCGGCCATCTCCCGGAGGCGCCGCAGATCCTCCGCGGTGGAGTTGCGGCGGGGATGCCACAGGCCACGGTCGAGCGCCTCGCTCATCCGTGCCAGAATGTGCCGGGCCGCGGCAGGGTTGTCCTGCGACAGGAAGTCCCATACCTCTGCATCCTCGACATACGCGTCGAACAGCTGGTCGAAATGGGCGGGACGGACTGCGTCGGTGGTGGCGGCGAAGGCGAACAGCGTATCGACGCTTGCCGCCAGCTCCGCCGCGCCGCGATAGCCGTGGCACATCATGCCCTGGATCCAGCGCGGGTTGGCAGCCCGGCCGCGCAGGGTGCGGGCGATCTCCTCCGCCAGGGTGCGGACGGCGAGCTTGCCCGGATCGGCGCTGTCGAGGTGGTAGAGCGCCGGTTCGGAATCCTCCAGCGCGGCAGCCGCGGCGAATCCGCCCTCGAACTGCATGAAGCCGTCGGTCGACAGCACGTCATGCTCGTGCTGGTCCTGATGGTGGACCAGGGCATCCGCACCGCCCACCCGGCGGCGGAACAATGCCGGCAGCGGCACCCCTTCCAGCCCGGCGCCATAGGCGTGGCAGCCGCCCTCCAGATAGGCGGCACCGAAATCGGCCCGCGCGGTCCAGTCGCCGCGCGCGATCATGCCGGACAGCGCTGTGCCGTAGATGCCGGGGGCAGCGCCGAAAATGCGGGCGGTGGCCCAGCGGCGGGCATCCGCCGCGCCCGTGCCGGCGCTGGCGAGGCGCTGCTCCTCGGCTCTGGCGGTGGCGGCCAGCGGGTTGGTGTCGTCGGGCTCGTCCAGCCCGGCGACGGCGCGCACCGCCTGGTCGAACAGGGCGATCTGCTGCGGGAAGACATCGCGGAACAGCCCGGAGATGCGCAGCGTCACATCGACCCGCGGACGGCCCAGCACGCCGGCCGGCATGATCTCATAGCCGGTGACGCGGCCGGAGCCGTTCTCCCAGATCGGGCGGACACCGAGCAGGGCCAGCGCCTGGGCCAGCTCGTCGCCGCCGGTGCGCATGGCGGGGGTGCCCCAGCAATCGACCACCAGCCGGCGCGGCCAGTCGCCATGGTCCTGAAGATAGCGGGTGATGAGCGCGTCCGCCGCCTGCCAGCCGAGGGTCCAGGCGGTCGGCGTCGGCACCCCGCGCGGGTCGAGCGCATAGAGGTTACGGCCGGTCGGCAGCGTGTCCGCCCGCCCGCGCGCCGGCGATCCGCCGGGACCGGGGCGGACGAAGCGGCCATCCAGCCCGTCGAGCAGCGACCGCATCTCCGCCTCGCCGCAGGCATCGACCGCAGTGGCGACCATCGCCGGATCGGCGGAGCGGGCAACGGCGGCGGTCAGCCGGTCGCGGCGCTCGCCGGCCGGGCTGCGGCCGAAAACATGCAGGCCGTCGCGGATCTGCATCTCCTTGATGTCGCAGAGATGGGCGTCCAGCCGCGACAGGATGGCGTCGGGATCGTCGTCCGGGCGCAGGTTGCAGTCGGCGGCGACGCCGGATTTCCAGGCGAGGTCGAGAATGGTCTCGCGCAGCATGCCCAGCCGTCGCGGGTCGAGGCCGGTCGCCTGCGAATATTCGTCGATGGCGGTTTCCAGCGCGGCGAGGTCGCCGTAGAGGCCGGATTCCACCGGGGGCGGAGTCAGATGGCCGATCAGCACGGCCCCCAGGCGGCGGCGGGCCTGCACCCCCTCGCCGGGATTGTTGACGATGAAGGGATAGAGCGTCGGCAGGGCGCCGCCGACGATCTCCGGCCAGCAGTCCGCCGACAGCGCCACCGCCTTGCCGGGAAGCCATTCCAGCGTGCCGTGGGCCCCGATCTGTACCAGGGCGTCGATGCCGGCAACATGGCGCAGCCACAGGTAAAAAGCGAGATAGCCGTGGCTGGGCGGGGTGTCGGGGTCGTGGTGCTGGGTAGTGGTCAGGGGGCCATGGCCGCGGCTGGGCTGCACCGCCACCACGGCATTGCCGCAGGACAGCGTGCGGAAGGCGAAAGCGCCATCGTGGCAGGCCGGGTCGGCGGCGGGCTCGCCCCAGGTCCCGGCGATGCGGGCGCGCAAGCTTGGCGGGGTGAGGCGCAGATAATCGGCGAGCGACAGGGTCGGGATGGGCGCGCCGGTGAGGGAGTCCATCAGCGCAGCGCCGCTGTCCGGAACGGCGGACAGGCTGTAGCCCTCGGCGGACAGGCGCCGGAGCATCGCCACGGTGCTGGCCGGGCTGTCGAGGCCGACGGCATGGCCGATGCCGCCGCCGGGGCCGGGATAGTCGGACAGCACCAGTGCCAGCCGCCGCTCCGCCCGTGGGGTGTGGGACAGGCGGACCCAGCTTGCCGCGAGGTCGGCGGTGAAGGCGACCCGGTCGGGGATCGGACGCAGTGCCGGAGCGGCGAATTGCAGGTCGGGGTCGGGCTCCCCCGCCGTCTTGAAGGCGATGGCGCGGGCGATGATGCGGCCGTCCATTTCCGGCAGCACGACATTCATCGCGAGGTCGGACGGCGCCAGCCCGCGCGAGGACGCCTGCCAGCCGGCTTCCGGCGTGGTGGCGAGGATGGCCTGGAGAACCGGACTGCCATTGGCCTCCAGCGGGGAGCCGTCCTCGCGGGCCGCCGAGAAGGCGGTGGTGTTGACGACGACGGCGGCGTTCTGCGCGGTCAGGCTGGCGCGCATCCAGGCGGCGCAGTCCGGCTCCTTCAAGCTGGCGACGAACAGCGGGCGGGGGGCGAGACCGCGCGCGGCCAGCGCGTCGCACAGGGCATGGACCGGGGCGAGGTCACCGGCCAGCAGGTGGGAGCGGTAGAACACCACCGCCGCGACCGAGGCATCGGCAACGGCAGGGCCGGTCCAGCCGTCGTAAGCGCCGAAGCGCGGGACGGGGGCCGGGTCCTCATGAGGCAGCGGCGTGCCGGCCAGCGTTGCGGCGCAGGCCAGCAGATGGCCGATGTTGGCCGGGCCGCCCTCGGTGAAATAGCGCCACAGCCGGTCGGCGGTGTCCGGTGGAACGGTGCCGTATGCGGTCAGGTTCGGGTCGGGCTGCGCCTCTCCGGACAGGACGGCGAGCGGGATGCCGCGCTCGCGGCAGAGGGCAGACAGCCGGTCGAGGCCATAGCGCCAGTAACCGCTGCCGCCGAGCAGGCGCAGGACCACCAGCTTCGCCTTGGCGACGATGTTGTCGGCGTAGAGATCGACCGACAGCGGATGGCCGAGCCGGTTGAGGTTGGCGAGGCGCAGGCTGGGCAGCCGCCCTGGCAAATGCCGATGGCCCGCCCGCCATGCGGCGGCGAGCGCGGTCAGGTCGCTGTCAGAAAAAGACAGCATGACGAGGTCGGCCGGCGTCTGCCCCAGATCTTCCGCCTGGGGGGCGGCGTCCAGTTCGTCCTGGCGGGCGGCGAGCAGGTGCATGGTGTGATGTCCAGGGGCTCCGCCCCCTCCCCCCTCGAAAACGGTGAAAGTCAGGAAGGGGGCGGACGCCGCAATACTCTAACTCTTAACCGGCAATCGCCCGCGTCACCGTATCGCGGTCCAGCCCGGTCTCGCCGATCACCACCAGACGGCTGCGACGCTCTTCGCCCGGCTTCCACAGGCGGTCGTAGTGAGTCTGGATGCGGGTGCCGACACCCTGGACCAGCAGGCGCATCGGCTTGGCCGGCACGTCGATGAAGCCCTTCAGGCGCAGAACCCCATGCAGGCCGGCGACCTTTTCCAGCGTCATCGCCAGGGCGGCCGGGTCGGGCTGCGCCGGCAGCTCCACCACGAAGCTGGTGAAGTCGTCGTGGTCGTGGCCATCTTCATCGTCATGGTGGCTGGGACGGTTGGCGAGATCGTCCTCCACCGCCGCACCGACGCCGAGCAGAACCAGCGGATCGACCGCACCCTGGGAAGCGCGGACCAGCTTGGCGTCGCGGCCGACCGTGTGGGCGAGGGCACCGCGGATCAGATCCTCGACGCGGGCGAGGTCGCCGTCGGCCAGCAGATCGGTCTTGTTGACGACGATCAGGTCGGCGCAGAGCAGCTGGTCCTCGAACACCTCCTCGATGGGCGTCTCGTGATCGACGGTGCCAGCGGCGTCGCGCTGGGCCTCCAGCGCTGCGGGATCGGGGGCGAAACGGCCCTCCGCGGCGGCGGCGGCGTCCACCACGGCGATGACCCCGTCGACCGTGACCCGCGTCTTGATCGCCGGCCAGTGGAAGGCCTGGACCAGCGGCTTGGGCAGGGCGAGGCCGCTGGTCTCGATCACGATGTGCTCGGGCGGCTCCGGCCGGGCCAGCAGCTTTTCGATGGCCGGGACGAAATCGTCGGCGACGGTGCAGCACAGGCAGCCGTTCGCCAGCTCGATCACGTCGTCTTCGGTGCAGGTCGGGTTGCCGCAGGCGCGCAGGATGTCGCCGTCGATGCCGACATCGCCGAACTCGTTGATGATCAGCGCCAGCCGGCGTCCGTCGGCCTTTTCCAGCAGGCCGCGGATCAGCGTGGTCTTGCCGGCGCCGAGGAAGCCGGTGATGACGGTCGCCGGAACCTTGCCGGCGGCCGCTTTCGCAAGAGCGGACATGAATGTAGCCTCCTTAACGCGCGCCGGGCTGGGCCCGCAGGGCCGGGCTGGGTTCGGCCTCGCCGACCACGCCGCTCATCAGCCAGCCGCAGACGGAGCCCAGGATCGCCCAGAAGAGCGCGGCGGAGCCCAGCGAGGCGGTGACGAAGCGGGCGGCCAGTTCCGGGGGAACGGCACCCTCGGCGCTTTCCGGATGGGGAGCGCCGATCAGATGGGGCAGCGCTGCGGCCAGAACGGCGACGGCGATGACCAGACGGTTGCGAGCGAAGGCGAGGGCGGCGATGCCGACGCCGGCACCGGCCGCGGCGGACAGCCACCAGAGCTGACGCAGCTCCAGCTCGGCCCCGGCCATGCCCGGCAGTTCCGGCGCCAGACCGAAGGACGGGGCCAGCGAGACGGCGACGAAGCCGCCCATGCCCCAGACCAGCCCGCGGCGGGCATCGACCGGCCGTCCAGCCAGCAGGATCGCGGCCGCCAGCAGCAGCGCATAGGCGACGCCGGCGATCAGGTTGGCGGCGATGGTCAGGCCGATGCGCTGCATCGCCTCGTCCAACGTGACCGGCACGCCTTCGCCGACCTCGCGCACGGGGCCATGCTGGTGGCCTTCGGCGTGGCTGGCGGCCGAAGCCCCAGCCGGAGCCGAAGCGGCGGCGGTTGCGGGAGGCGGAGTCACCACCTCGTATTTCTCGGCTTCGAGGATCAGCGGGACGGTCGTCGCCTGCTGAACGACGGAAGCGGCCGTGCCGGAGAGCACGCCCGCGACCAAAGCGGCTGTGAACAGCCGCCGGATCAGATCCATGACCCGCTGCTTAGTGGCAGGGGAACGCGAAGGAGTGACGGGCGTCGTGGGCCGCGTCGTGGATCTGCTGCGGCTGGGCGAAGCCGACACCGTACAGCAGGAAGCTGCCGAGCAGGATCGCGGCAAAGGCGGCAACCGCGGTCTGCGCGGCGCTGCGGGTCGCGGAACCGGCGGCGTTGATCGAACGGGTGGTCATCGAAGACATCCTTGCTCTCCCGCCTCACCCGGCGGGGTTGGGAAAGGTTGGTCAAGTCCGCCGGCAGGTTTCCTGGCTCGCGGGTCGTCGCATCGCCGTCCGCCTTCCCGGCCGTGGAGGGCCAGTGGCATGATGGACGGGACGCTCGCCGCTTACAGTTGCGGGGGCAGCCGCGGCTTTGGCGCTTCCGGGAAACCCGGGAAGGTCCGTACCGCATTCCCTATTATCCCCGCCATCCTTCAGGACGGGCAGGGCACCGTCGGACGGCCACCATCGCAGTGCCGCGCCTGTTTGGCAAGCCCGCAATAAGGCGTCTGCCGCACGGACGATCTTGCATACCGACACTTTGGATGCTGTCATGTTTCGTGGACAGAGTGTCCAGGGATCCGACACTTTCCGACGCAAGGGTGTCGGTCGGGGGGAGGACGCCACAGCGAAACCCGGGGAGAAACAATGGGGCCGGCGGCCCGACCGAAGCGAACCCGCATGTGGCACGCTTCGTGCGTACAACAATCGGTGAAACGTCCCGCCGCACGGCGGCCGCCGGGCATATGCCCTGGACATAAGGACGAACGGGAGGAGAATTCGCGACCGATGAACGCCGCACCGAACGACGACATCATCCTGGAAGCGCGTAACCTGACGAAGGAGTTCAAGGGGTTCGTGGCGGTGAAGGAGGTGAACCTGCAGGTTCGCCGCGGCACCATCCACGCGCTGATCGGCCCGAACGGCGCCGGCAAGAGCACGGTGTTCAACCTGCTGACCAAGTTCCTGACGCCGACGCGCGGCCAGATCCTCTACAAGGGCCGCGACATCACCCGCACCAAACCGGCCGACATCGCGCTGATGGGGCTGGTCCGCTCCTTCCAGATCTCGGCCGTTTTCCCGCATCTCAGCGTGCTGGAGAATGTCCGCGTCGCGCTGCAACGGCCGCTCGGCACCAGCTTCCATTTCTGGAAGTCCGAATCGTCGCTCTACGACCTGCACGACCGGGCTTTGGAGCTGATCGAGGCGGTGAACCTGACCCCCTGGGCCGGCCATCTGGCGGCCGAGTTGCCCTATGGCCGCAAGCGCGCGCTGGAGATTGCCACCACACTGGCGCTCGACCCGGAGGTGATGCTGCTCGACGAGCCGCTGGCCGGCATGGGCCATGAGGACATCGAGGGCACCGCAGCACTCATCAAGCGCGTCGCCGCCGACCGCACCGTTCTGATGGTGGAGCACAACCTCTCGGTCGTCGCCCACCTGTCGGACACCATCACCGTGCTGCGCCGCGGCGAGATCCTGGCGGAGGGGCCCTACGAGGTCGTCTCGAAGAACCCGCAGGTGATGGAAGCTTACATGGGCACGGGGGGGACTGGACATGCCTGACGGCGCGATGACCAAAACCGCGATGCTGGAGATCGCCGACCTGCACGGCTTCTACGGCGAGAGCCATGTGCTGCACGGCGTCAGCCTGGAGGTGCGGCAGGGCGAGGTGGTGACGCTGCTGGGCCGCAACGGCGCCGGCAAGACCTCGACCATGCGCGCCATCATGGGCATCATGGGAAAGCGCACCGGCTCGATCCGCTTCCAAGGCCAGGAGCTGATCGGCATGGCGCAGCACAAAATCCCGCGTCTGGGCATCGGCTATGTGCCGGAGGAGCGCGGCATCTTCTCCTCGCTCAGCGTGGATGAGAACCTGACGCTGCCGCCGGTGGTCAAGGAGGGCGGGATGACGGTCCCGCAGATTTATGACCTGTTCCCCAACCTGAAGGGCCGCGGCTCGACGCAGGGCACGCGGCTGTCGGGCGGCGAGCAGCAGATGCTGGCGATTGCCCGCATCCTGCGCACCGGCGCCACCCTGATCCTGCTGGACGAGCCGACTGAGGGGCTGGCCCCGGTCATCATCGAGCAGATCGGTGTCGCGGTGCGCGCCCTGAAACAGCGCGGCTTCACCATCGTGCTGGTGGAACAGAACTTCCGCTTCGCCGCCACCATCGCCGACCGCCATTACGTGATGGAGGAGGGCCATGTGGTCGACATGATCCCCAACGACCAGCTCCACGCCAACATGGACAAGCTGCACACCTATCTCGGCGTGTAGGCGCTCCAGCCCCCAACATCACCGGCACCGACGCCGCTCCGCCCCTTTCCAGGGCCAGGGCGGCGAACCGCCGCTTCTGTGCCACGGCATCGGGTCCCGCCACGGGAGCCGGCCGACAACAAAAACCAAGAGGGAGAGACCTTCCGATGCGCACGCTTCTTCTCGCCGGCACCGCCCTGCTGACGCTCGCCGGGACTGTCGTTCCGGCTTCCGCCCAGGTGTCGGACAACGTCATCCGCATCGGCGTGCTGAACGACCGTTCCGGCATCTACGCCGATCTGGCCGGCGAAGGCTCCGCCATCGCCGCGCGGATGGCGGCGGAGGAGTTCGGCAACAAGGTCGCCGGCGCGTCCGTCGAGATCGTCGTCGCCGACCACCAGAATAAGGCCGACATCGCCGCGTCGAAGGCGCGCGAGTGGGTGGACACCGGCGGCGTCGACGTCATCGCCGACGTGCCGAACTCCGCCGCCGCGCTCGCGGTGCAGGGCATCACCAAGGACAAGAAGCGCATCTTCCTGATGTCCGGTCCGGGAGCCACCGCGCTCAGCGGCGCGCAGTGCAGCCCCTACGGCTTCCAGTGGACCTACGACAACTACGCCATGGCGGCAGGCACCGGCCGCGCGCTCTACGAGCAGGGCAAGAGGAAGTGGTTCTTCGTGACCGCCGACTACGCCTTCGGCCAGTCGCTGGAGGAGGAGACCACCAAGATGGTGAAGTCGCTCGGCGGCACCATCTCCGGCTCGGTGCGCCATCCGCTCGGCACGTCGGACTTCTCGTCCTTCCTGCTGCAGGCGCAAGGCTCGGGCGCCGACGTCATCGGGTTGGCGAATGCCGGCGGCGACACCGTCAACGCGGTCAAGCAGGCGGCGGAATTCGGCATCACCCAGTCGGGCCAGAGCCTGGCCGGCCTCTTGATGTTCATCACCGACGTGAACGCGCTGGGCTTGCAGTCGGCGCAGGGTCTGATGCTGACCACCGGCTTCTACTGGGACGCGGACGACCAGACCCGTGAGTGGTCGAAAAAGTTCGAGGCCAAGGCCGGCAAGAAGCCGACCATGGTGCAGGCCGGCGTCTATTCGGCGGTGAAGCACTATCTGAAGGCGGTCGAGGCGGCGAAGACCGACGACGCCGACAAGGTGTCCGCCAAGATGCGCGAGTTGCCGGTCGAGGACATGTTCGCCAAGAAGGGCAAGATCGCCGCCAACGGCCGCATGTTCCACGACATGTATCTGGCCCAGGTGAAGACCCCGGCCGAATCGAAGGGGGCCTGGGACTATTACAAGATCGTCAAGACCATCCCGGCCGACACCGCCTTCATGGACCCCAAGCAGAGCGGCTGCACGCTGGTGAAGTAAGGGTCGGTGAAGTAAGGGGTTAATCCGTACTCCGGTCCCGCCTGCCCATTGGGCGGGGCCGGAAGACGGCAATCGACGGCCCTCCAATCCAAAAAAGAACAACAACCACGAACCGGGAGAGACGCGGATATGGTCAGCCTGCTGGGAGTTCCGCCCCAAGTGCTGTTCGGGCAGCTTCTGCTCGGCCTCATCAATGGTTCCTTCTATGCGCTGCTCAGCCTTGGGCTGGCGGTGATCTTCGGCATGTTGAACGTCATCAACTTCGCCCATGGCGCGCTTTACATGGTCGGCGCCTTCGTAGCGTGGCTGCTGCTGACCTATGCCGGGGTCGGCTACTGGGGCGCGCTGGTGATCGCGCCGCTGGTGGTCGGGCTGCTCGGCATCGCGCTGGAAAAGTCGATGCTGTCGCGGCTCTACAAGCTCGACCATCTCTATGGCCTGCTGCTCACCTTCGGTCTGGCGCTGATCCTGGAAGGGGCATTCCGCCACCAGTATGGCGTGTCGGGCCAGCCCTATCCGATCCCCGACGCGCTGAAGGGCGGGCAGAATCTGGGCTTCATGTTCCTGCCCAACTACCGCGCCTGGGTCGTCGTCGCGTCGCTGACCGTCTGCTTCGGCACCTGGTTCGCCATCGAACGCACCAAGCTGGGCGCTTACCTGCGGGCGGCGACGGAGAACCCGACGCTGGTCCAGGCCTTCGGCATCAACGTTCCGGTGATGGTGTCGCTGACCTACGGCTTCGGCGTGGCGCTGGCCGGTCTGGCCGGCGTGCTGGCCGCCCCCATCTATCAGGTGTCGCCGCTGATGGGGACCAACCTGATCATCATCGTCTTCGCCGTGGTGGTGATCGGCGGCATGGGCTCGATCCTGGGCGCCATCGTCACCGGCCTGGGGCTGGGGCTGCTGGAGGGGCTGACCAAGGTCTTCTATCCCGAGGCCTCCAACATCGTCGTGTTCGTCGTGATGGCGATCGTTCTTCTCATCAAGCCCGCGGGCCTCTTCGGACGGGAGCGCTGATCCATGAGCGTCGCCAGCAACTCCACCCCTGTCGCCCTGCGCGGCCCCGCCCGCGGCGCCGGAACGGCGATCATCGCCGCCGTCCTGCTGCTGATCGCCGTCGCCGCACCCTTCGTGCTCTATCCCGTCTTCCTGATGAAGGTGCTGTGCTTCGCACTGTTCGCCTGCGCCTTCAACCTGCTGATCGGCTTCGCCGGCTTGCTCAGCTTCGGCCATGCCGCCTTCTTCGGCGGGGCGGCCTACATCGCCGCCCACACGGTGAAGGTCTGGGGCTGGGCGCCGGAGTTCGGGCTGATCGCCGCCACCGCGGTCGCCGGGCTGATGGGGTTGGTCTTCGGGCTGATCGCCATCCGCCGCCAAGGCATCTATTTCGCCATGATCACGCTGGCGCTGAGCCAGATGGTGTTCTTCCTGGCTTTGCAACTGCCCTTCACCCATGGCGAGGACGGCATCCAGGGCGTGCCGCGCGGCACCCTGTTCGGGCTGTTCGACCTCAGCCAGC
>Ga0206117_100540_pt1 | contig 35464 bp, 32 predicted proteins | sample 3A5Ametagenome_FD_177997 | JGI IMG/M metagenome (GOLD analysis project Ga0206117, IMG submission 177997) | Enriched microbial communities from leaf-cutter ant dump, University of Wisconsin, Madison, United States - 3A5A | ecosystem: Environmental > Terrestrial > Nest > Insects nest > Nest dump... | reverse complement strand
GTCGCCGCCGCCTCCGAACTTCACCCATTTCACGGCATAGCCGGTCTTCTTCTCCAGCTCGCCGCTTTCCATCAGGACGCGGATGGGCGTCATCATGTCCTGGTAGGCGAAGGTGACGGTCTTCTCCGCGGCCACGGCCGGGGCGGAGGTCCCGAACAGCGCGCCGATTGCGACGAAGGCGGTGGCGAGCAGGGTCTTGCTGAAGGTCATGGCGGGGTCTCCGTCGAGGCCGGTCAATCAGTTTCGACCATTGGGCCGATGCGGCCATTAGGACCCAGCCGCCGCCGCCTCCGAAAGGTCCAGATCCTCCCGCTTTGCGGCAGTGACTGGTCCGACGCCCGATCCGCTGCCCCATCCCGCGCCATGTGGCGCCTGTTTGGGCAGAGGCCAGTCCGGAAATGATCCCGGCCGCCGCAATCGATGCCTTTCCGCCCCTCACCGGCCGGCACCCTTCTTGCTTTTCCGCATACCGGGGCAGGCAGCCCGACGTGATGGCCTTGGGAAAGAAGGAGGGTTGCACCATGCAGATCGACACCGCCTGGCGGCTTCTTTTCGGGGGGATGGAGCGCGACCCGCAGGGATTGAGCGCGCGCGTCCGCGGCATCATCGCGGACGCCATCGAGACCGGCCTGCTGGCACCCGACATGCGGGTTCCCTCCAGCCGCAGCCTTGCCGAGGCGCTGGGCATCTCGCGCAACACCGTCAACGCCGCCTATCAAACCCTGATCGACGATGGTCTGCTGGTCGCGCGAGAGCGCAGCGGCTTTTTCGTCGCCCCGCCGGACGACCGGCGGGCGTCGGAGCGGACGGACACCGGCGTCGCGGCGGACAAGGCCGGCGGCTGGGCGACGCGCTTCGCCATCCGGCCGTCGCGTCTGCCGCAGATCACCAAGCCGCGCAACTGGATGGACTATCCCTATCCCTTCCTGTTCGGCCAGTTCGATCCCAGCCTGTTCCCGACCAATCCGTGGCGGGAGAGCGTGAAGGCGGCGTCCAGCGTGCAGGAGATCACCCGCTGGGCCCGCGACATGATCGACGACGACGACCCCGATCTGCTGGACCAACTGCGCCACAAGGTTCTGCCCCGCCGCGGGATTTTCGCCGGACCGGGGGAAATCATCATCACCATCGGTTCCCAGCATGCGCTGTCGATGCTGGTTCAATTGCTGGTGGGTCGCGACACGCCGGTGGGGATCGAGAATCCGGGCTATCCCGACGTGCGCCACATGGTCGGCATCGCGACGGCAGACATGCTGCCGTTGACCTGCGACGGCTTCGGGGTCGTGCCGGATGCGGTGTTTGCAAGCCGCCGGGTCGCCTTCGTGACGGTGGGACACCAGTGTCCGACCACTGCCGTCATGCCGATCGGGCGGCGGCGCGCCCTGCTGGATGCCGCCGCCCGCCATGATGTCGTGCTGATCGAGGACGATTACGAATCCGACCTGTCGGTGGAAGGAGATTCCGATCTTCCCTGCCTGAAGAGCCTCGACCGGGCGGACCGGGTGCTCTACACCGGCAGCTTCTCCAAGATCCTGGCGCCGGGCCTGCGCATCGGCTACGTCGTGGCGCCGAAGCCGGTGATCGACGAGCTGCGCGTGCTGCGGCGCCTGATGCTTCGCCACCCGCCGACCAACAACCAGCGCAGCCTCGCCACCTTCATCCAGCTCGGCCATTACCGCCAGCATCTGCGCCGCACCGCCAGCGTGCTGGAAGAGCGGGCCGCGCGGATCGCCGGGCTGCTGCCGGAGCTTCTGCCCGGCTGCCGCTTCCGCCGCGATTTCGGTGCGAAAAGCTTCTGGATCGAAGGCCCGCCCGATCTGGACAGCCGCGATCTGGTGCGCAGGGCGCGCGACCAGGGCGTCCTAATCGAGGCCGGCGACATCTTCTTCCTCGATCCGGCGGAGGGCCGCCGCTATTTCCGGCTCGGCTTCACCTCCATCGCCACGCACCGGATCGAACCGGGACTGCGCCGTCTGAGCGCCTTGCTGCGGAACGAGGCCGTGCAGCAGGCCGCTGAAAGATCACAAGGGCTTTGTCATGCGCGCCCTTCCGCCCATAGTGCCGGCGAATGACAGCTCACCAGACCGACTTGACGGATCGCGGCAAGCTGGGCTCCAGGCGCGGCATCCTCGCCGATGCTTATCGCACAGCTCTCGCTCTGAGCGATCTCGGCGGTCGACCGGCATGACAACAAGTTTGCAATCTCTGGTTGATTGCGGTCCGGCGATTTGCGAATGCGCGGGCCGACCACGACGAAGCCCGACCGACATCCCACGCATCGCCCGACGCTGCATCGAGAGCAGTGAGCAGTTCTGCCGACACCGACGGGGGGCGAGCGGACGCTTGCCAGGTTCGCTCGCTTCCGTCGCCTCGTTGTCCACGAAACGGACGGTCCGCCGACATCTTCACCGAAATTCATCTAATCGTTGTCAGTCTCGTCTGCTGGCGAGGCGTCCCGAGTTGATCCCGTTAGGAGCACCTTGGACGGCAGCGGCCTGAACTCGGATGGGAATCGCCGTCACGGCCGGTCCGCCGAAGGGCTCATGTCTAAGGTCTCATGGCTGGTTGCCGACAAAGGGGGAGGCGGCCGGAGCTACCAGCTGTCGACCGCGCCCCCGACAGTCACTGAGCGTTGCCGTTGCCTGGGCCGGCCATGCCCCGAAATCATGCCACTGCCATCAGGCCGAAGGCTGCGCCGCCCTGGTCGGACGTCTGGAACAGATTGGCCAGCATTGGGCTGACCGACATGTTTCCGGAGTTGGCGGTCGAGAAAGTCAGGACATCGGTCCCGCTGGCGGCTGACCAGCCGACGGTCGACACGACGAATCCGTGTTGCGGCAGGTCACTCACGAAGGCGACGCTGTGATCCCCACCTTGGAACTGTGACAAGACATCGTGGCGATCGTCGGCGATGGCGACAGAAATCTCGTTGCCAGTTGAGGGGACCAGCGATGAAGCGACCGGCTCGGCGATGCCGGTCGCCGCCGTCCGGACGGTCGTCGGCGTCGTTGTCCTTGGCGTTGTGGTCGCCGGCGCAAGCGCTCGGCCTTCGCGGATGCCGCTCGTCACATAATGCTGGGTTGCCGCCTTGAGATCGCTTCCGAAAGTTGTGCGCAGATCGGCGTTCGCCTGCAGATAAGAGGTCGCATTGAAGGTGTTGATGGCACGCCCTTCGTTGGCGCCAGCCTGGATGTAGTGGCGCGCTCCGGCTTTCACGTCGCCGCCGAAGGCCAGGGCGATGTCACGGTTGGACGCCATGTACTCCAGCGGATCGAATGTGACAGTCCTGCCTTCGCTGTGGCCAGCCGCGAGATAGTGCTCGATGCCAGCCTGCTCGTTGCTACCGTAGGCGGCGCGCAGATCGGCGTGAGAGGCGATGTAGGCGAGTCCGTCCAGAACGGTGCGCCCTTCACGCTGGCCGTAGGCGAGGAAATGGTCACGTGCCACGGTCGGGTTGGTGCGCCCGAAGGCGGCCAGCAGATCCGGGTTGGCAGCGACATAGGCGTCCGAAGACCAGCCGGCCGGCAGCAGCGCATCCCGGCTCGTGGCAGGGCCATATAGATACTGAGCGGCAACCACATCATAGGATGCCGGATTATCGTTCACGACGTCGTAGTTGTAAGACATCACCGTATTGGAACGCTTATCCTCGTTGGGAGGCAGGACGTCAGGGCCCTCGAAGGGATGCTTCAGACCGATTGAATGTCCGACCTCATGGATCGCGGCATAAGCGGCGACCGGCTGACCGGCCTTGAAGAAGATGTCGCCCCCCCGCTCGGCGCTCGGCCCATAAGCGTAGCCGGGATTGTTCTGGAAACTGGTGCCGGTGAAATCATAGGTCCCAACGCGGATGTCGCCGCCGGCGCCACCGTCGGACACTTCCATGAAAGACACGCCGCTGACCTTATTCCACTCGCGCATCGCCTGTCGCACCGTGTCACGGTCAGTGGCGTTCAACGAAGTGAATCCATTGACCGCACCCAGGTAGGACGGGGCGCGTTCCATAAAACTGAACGTTACGAGAACCGGAGTGCCGAGAGCGGTATGGACGTTCAGTCGATGGGAAGGATCCGTGATGTTATTCCAGCGAAGGGCATCGCCCATAATAAGGTCTTTAACGATCTCTTGGTTCGTTGACACGGATGTTTCTCGCTTGAGGTGTAATTCATTATCGGCATATAAAATAAATGAGCATCGCGCAACTACCAGATTTGGTGGGTCTCACTGAAACGAGCGTGTGCCGAGGGGGCAACGTAAATGAGTATTTGGGATGGAGCACTTTGAATGAGGGTAGGCTTTCTTGATGATATTGCTTCTCTCGATGCATGCGAGACCGGAGAAGATATCGCAAAAGTAGTGGATGGCGTCGCTACCAGTTTGGGCTTCACCGGCTTCAGTTTTCTGGATGTCAGGTACTTAGGGTCCGGCTCTTCGGCTGAAATCACTCCATACTACCTGACCACAGCGCGGGCCGACTTCGTCGCCGAGTACGCCTCAAAGCGCCTATACGAGATCGACCCGATAGCCCACGCGGGGAAGAGAGCGAATCTCGCATTTTCGTGGAGTGAAATTTCAAAGAAACCGCGGCACGACGTTGCTCAGGACAAGAACTCCGGCGGTGAACAGGTCATGACCTTCGCACGCGACCATGGATACAAGGACGGCTTCACCATCCCCTTTCATGGGGTATCCGGAGACGGCTCCCCTGTTTCGTCTCTCACGACTCTCTTCTGGACGGGTTCGCAAGTGGATTTTGAACAAGTCGTCGCTTCCGAGCGCTTCTCGCTGCAGATGTTCACTCATTACTGCAACGACCGCGTCGCCAACATTCGCGGCAGCGAAAACATGCTCGCTGATGTCGCTCAACCGGCCTTGTCGGTTCGGGAGCGAGACTGCCTATCCTGGAGCGCGAAGGGCAAGACCGCTGCAGAAGTGGCCATGATTCTCGGAATTAGCGAAAATACGGTGAATTTCCATTACAAGAATGCGATGCGCAAACTCGCCGTTCACACAAAAAGCCATGCGGTTGCGCGGGCTATCGCCCTTGGCTTGATCGCTCCGTAATCGGTTGTCTGTATCCAGATAGAAAAACAGCGAATCAGCGGTTGTAACGTTCTCTCAACTTTTCGGTTTTTCGCCTTTCCGTTTCCCGGCGACAAACCGTCGGGTTAGTTTTGGAGAGGTGAAACAATTATCGAAGATTGCGGACAATCGGAGAGCAGCATCCTGATAAATTCTGATGTACTTTATATTGAAGAAGGCAATATCTTCTTGCGCTTAGCTGATTTCTTTTCTTCGCCGGCAAGCTGATATTAATTAATTTGCAGCCTATATGCTATATAAATGGATATCCACTTTTTCGCCAATCATCAACCTTGCTCGACCCCGCAGTCCATTCATTTCAGAAAATCCCATCCAAAAATATTGAGTGAGGATAAGATCTGGTGAAGTACTGGCTTGGAAAAGCGTCTCCTAATTCAGGACCGAGTGGCGTTTTTTTTTGAAACCAAGGTATTCGGCATCCTTCGCTTCTATTGGATTCTTCGACCGAAAGGCGGCACGCTGGCACGTGCATGGACCGGCTGCTTGGGCCGGAGCGGCGCGAAACCGGATGGATGCGTGCCGAAACCGCAGGTGATACGGAATCCTGGTGTCGGCAGGCGGTGTTCGGCCGGACCATCTGCGACGCCGACGCGCTGGGCGATGTGGTGCAACACTACCTCGCTGATGGCGAAACGACCTGCTGCACCACTTGGTACCGGCAAGGTCCGCAGTGGACTCACAGGTCCGCGCCCAGGCGCTGGTCGACGAGATCGAGCAACTGGACGCCTGCCGCTCAGGCGAAGCCCGTGAAAGGGGAGAAGGAGCAAGAAGGAGTGGCTGGCCGATGCCACCGCGGCTTTCGCCCGTTTGGCGGAAGGGGAGGGCGGCTGAATGTGGTCCTGGACGAGGCTCGGCTGCGCGGCATCCGTCGCCGTTTGGAAGCCATCGCCGGCGAGGAGCACGCCTGGACTGTCCGGAACGGGTGGGGGTCGTATCCGGCCGGCCCGTCATAAAAAAGGAGAAGCCGATGAAGATTTATGGGATCAAGGGATTCCCTGCCGGTACCGTCGTGTGAAGCGTGGTGCTGGTGGTATGCGCGTTACCACGGCACCGAAGAATTTTCCAGCAACGTGTCGATGCGAAGCGTAGACTCTGCCCACTTCACGGATGACCTTAAGGAAGACGGTAGGCCCAATGCCCCCCTCCAAGCCCCGCGTACCAGTGCCTAGACCAAATTTTAGCAGACCCCGTTCCAACACCAGCGCGTCGGCCGGGGGGCGACCGGCCCCCGCCCGCGTGAACGGATCGGCGCTTCAGAAACAGACCCAATGGCTCGCCCGGGCCCTCGACGCCGAACGCGCTGGTGACGGTGTAGAGGCTGAGTTGTGCCGGCAATATGCCGAGCATTGGTTCCGCGTCTCACGTGGTGACGATTGAAGCCAGGATGTCGCGAAAGGGAGCCTGATCGCTGCAGGAACGGTTTCCTCTTCACCATGCACAACGCGTTCGGTCCGGACAGGCTTGCTTCAGGGAACCGGGAGGCCGTGCCTCCCCATACCCTGATCGGGTAAAGCTTGAACTTTGGGGCAAACCTGTCCAATCTCGGGAAACCATGACCTTGCCTTTCCGCTTTATCCGTCACTTCCTGCGTGCAGGCCGCGTTCACGCAGGCTCGCTCGCCCCGGATTCGGTCGCCTGAGGCAAGGCTCCCGGACCGTCCGGGGCCAACGCAATCCCCCAATCGAAGATATGCGCCCGATCCGCACCCATGCGGCTGTCGGGTCAATCGCGTGCAACCGCTGCATGACTGGCGTGGTGCCCACCGGGGGGCGTTGCCGACCAGTTGGTGCATGTGCTTGCCGGGAAATACAAAGTGAGTCCCCCGATGCGTCCTGCCGACCAGTTTCCGCCCATCATGCTGACCGCCACCGACCATGACCGCCTTTCGGCATTGGTCGAGGCTGTTTCCGCCAAGCTGCCCGACGTCTATGAATACCTTACCGCCGAACTCGATCGCGCTGCGGTGATCGATGCCAGCGAGATCGCGCTTGCCGTGGTCACCATGGGCGCACGTGTGGCGTTCCGGGACGAGGTGACCGGTCAGGAGCGCACCGTCACCCTGGTGTATCCGCATGACGCAGATCTGGCGGCCGGTCGGGTGTCGGTGCTGACGCCGATTGGCGCGGCTCTCATCGGCGTCGCCACCGGACAGTCAATCACATGGTACACCCGCAAGGGCGAGGCGAAGACCCTCACCGTTCTGGCCGTCGAGCGTCCCGCGGAAGACAGCGGCGCCATCGCGGCCTGAGGTAAAGTCAAGCTCAGGCTGGCACGCGGGGAGGCAGGTCCCCATAGATCGCCGCGACGGCTGCGTCAGGTTCTGTGCCACCGCGTGAATGAGGGCCAAACCGCACCGTGAGTTGGACGGCGCGGACGAAGCGACAGCGATCATGTCGCGCAGAGCGGCGATCCGCTGGACATGGATCGCCCGCCGGCGCGCCATACGGGACGTGTTGCTTGCGCCGGGTTGCCGGGCACAGAAGGTTGCGGACCTCATCGTGAGCCCGACAGAAGCGGGCGGCGGTTCTCGAGGACATGTCGCTGACATCATGGCGCAACTGGTCGAAAAGCCGGGGAGGAGCGGAGCAAAGTCCTATTCCAGCGCTTGCGCCTTCTTGCTCTTTCACCACCCTGTTCTTCTGCCACATCCTCCTGCCCGAACGCGCGACTTACCTCCCGTCTGAGCCGATTTATGCTCGTGCCTGCACCGGCAACCGCCGGCCTTCGGCAACCCTGGCAGCAGTAGGAGGTTGGCATGAGTATGATAAGGCGCAGCTCCGCTGAGTTTCTCGGGACGTTCTGGCTGGTCTTCGGTGGCTGCGGCAGCGCCGTGCTCGCCGCTGCCTTTCCGCAGGTCGGGATCGGGTTGCTCGGGGTGTCACTCGCCTTCGGCCTGACTGTCCTGACCATGGCATATTCCATCGGCCACATCTCCGGCTGCCACCTGAACCCGGCAGTCACCGTCGGTCTGTGGGCCGGCGGGCGGTTCCCGGCCAAGGACATCCTGCCATATGTGCTGGCCCAGCTGGTCGGGGCATTCGCGGCGGCCCTGGTGCTGTATATCATCGCCACCGGGAAGGCCGACTACAGCTTGGCCGTCAACGGTCTCGCCGCCAACGGGTACGAGACGCACTCGCCCGGCCAGTACAGCGTCATCTCGGCCCTGGCGATCGAACTGGTGCTGACCTTCTTCTTCGTGTTGGTGATCCTGGGCTCCACCGACCGGCGGGCGCCGGTCGGCTTCGCGCCGCTGGCCATCGGCATGGCACTCGTGCTGATCCATCTGATCAGCATTCCGGTCACCAACACGTCGGTCAATCCGGCCCGCAGCACCGGCCCGGCCCTGGTTGTCGGCGGGTGGGCGCTGCAACAGCTCTGGCTGTTCTGGCTCGCCCCTCTGGCTGGCGGACTGGCAGGCGGGTTGGCCTACCGCGCACTTGCCGAGGACGTGTCGGCGAAGCCAGCCATCACAGGGCAGGCGGAAAGCTCCACCTGAAGCGGGCTCGCTTCCGTCATCGACGGGACCGGTTCGCAATGGACCGGTCTCGGATGACACGCCCGGATATTACGCCGATGTCGCAACGCCTCGCCGCCGTCCACTGTTATTCAGGCAGGATGAACGGTGCAGAAGGCATATCCATGCGGCAATTTGACCCTGAGTCCAACCCGATGACGGAGGCAGACTACGGCATCGTGCTGGGCCTGTTCTTAGGTATTTATCTTGGGCTTCTGGTGGTGTCGGCGTTGCCTTGAGCCTCATGGCCCTTCCGGCGGTATCTCCGGATGCTTGATCCCGAAAAACCCACTCGCAGTCCGCCTTGGCCAAGGCGTCGAGTTGCAGAGCCGGATGCGCCGATCCGATCCCACGGCGACCGCTCAGCACATCGCCGAGAACCTCGACGCGCTGCAAGTCCCGTTCGCTCATCGTGATCCAGCCCATCGCCAGCCTCCCAGCCGTCGAAAACCGGAGGGAAGACTGACACTTCTATGTTGCGAGGGACTGACATTTTCACATTGCGCTCACAGATTAAAACACATAAGGTGTGTTATGGAAAACATCTACCGCTATGCGATGTCGCATACTTCTGCAAACGCATGCCCGGCCCGTAGCAGTTGGACCGGCTGATGAAAACCAGCTCGCACTGTCGGGTGATCGACAACTGCGGATGCTCCGGTCGATCAGCTCCCGCCTCCAGCCAACGCTTATCGACCGGAGGCCTTGCGCAAAAAATCGCGCTCCACCACCAACTGGCCGATCATCGCGTGGTGCTCTTCCACCTCCCCCTGATGGCTGGTTTCAGCGGCTTCCGCCTTGTCGGAGAACACTCCAGCCATCCCCTCCATCGCCTGCTTCTTCCACGCGTTGATCAGCGCCCGATGCTCGCCGTGCTTGGCCACCGGTTGCGACACCGTCAACTCACCCCGGATCGCATCCAGCGCAACCTTCGCCTTGAACTCCGCCGAATACCGCTTTCGTTTCCCCATCATCGGGTCCTTCCTTCCTGATGGGTGAACCAAGCTTATCCGACTGTCCGGAAAATGGAGACCCACTCAGCGAGCTTGGTTCGAACAAAAAGAACCAGATGCCTATTGTTCGGATGCGTGTCGCACTTCAGATTGAATCCTTCATCGATATACTCAGTCCAGTGCGTCCGCCCCGGTGGACGAGAAGGCCATCAATTCCTCGATGCAATCGGCGACGATGCGGGACGGACGGCGGTTCGGCGGCAGCAGGAGCAGGGTGCGCGACCGGATCACCGGCTCGAATGCGCAGGCGACGAGACCACGGCCAAGATAGGGTTCTGTGGTCAACGGACTGACCAGACCGCAGCCGATGCCGGCCTGCACCATGGCGCAGACCGTCGTCGAATAAGGTGTTTCCAGCACGATCTTCGGCATCACGCCGTGGGCGGCCAGCACCCCGTCCAGCCGGCGGCGCGCGGTGTCCTCCGGCGCGAGGGCGATGAAGGGCGTGCCGTGAAGGTCGGCGGGATGCAGGACCTTGCGCTCCGCCAGCGGATGGTCGGTCGGGACCGCGATCACCAGCCGCTGCTGCATGAACAGCGTCGCATCCACCCCCGTCACGTCGATCTCGTCGGCCGCCAGCCCGACATCGAACTGGCCGGAGGCGATCAGATCCTTTACCACCGACGACATGCGCGCCTGCACGGTGATCGACACATCGGGATGCCGCAGCTGGAAAGCGCGCAGTGCCTTGGGAAGGACGGTGGTGCTGATCGCCGACTGGCAGGCGACCCGGATTTCGCCCGAGCCGAAATCGCGGATGCGGGCGGCGGCGGCGCGCAGATGGATCAGGCCGGAGAAGGACGAGGATACCTCTTGAAAGAACAGGCGCGCCTCCTCCGTCGCGATCATGCGCCCCTTGGCACGGTGGAACAGTGGAAAGCCGATCTCCCGCTCCAACTCCTGGATCGCCTTGCTGACGGCCGGCTGCGAAATGCGCAGCACCTCGGCAGCGCGCGATGCGGTGCCATTGGTCATCACCGCGTGAAACACCTCGACCTGGCGCAAATTCATGGAGCCCTCCTATAACCTAGAGGAATAAAGTAGCTGGAAATCAATATTGGACGAAATAGGCCCGTTGCCATCAAATCGGGGGCGTCAGTCAAAGGACGCCTCCCATGAAAGATCTCACCCAATGCGTGGTGAATCCCTTGGTTTCCACCGAAGGATTCGATAGCCTCAGCGTGCCCGTTCACCGTGGATCGACAATCGTCTTCGCCAATGCCGAAGGCTACGCGACACGTGGGGACCGCGGGCACACCGGCTATACCTATGGCCTTTACGGCACCCCGACGACCCGGACGCTGGAAGCCAAGCTGACGGCGCTCGAGAACGGTGCCTGGACTTTCCTTCTCCCGTCGGGGCAAGCAGCCAACAGCTTCGCCGCCCTGCCCTTCCTGCGGGCCGGCGACAGGATGCTGATCGCCGACACTTCCTATCCGCCGATGCGCGACTTCGCCAACCGGGATCTGGTCGGGTTCGGCATCGAGGTCGATTATTACGATCCGACCTCAGTCGCCGATCTGGAGCGGCGGATCGACGGACGCACCAAGGTCGTGTGGTGCGAATCCCCCGGCTCCACCACCATGGAGGTCCAGGACCTGCCGGCCATCGCGGCGGTGGCCCACCGCCACGGCGCGCTGGTCGGCTGCGACAACACCTGGGCCACCCCGCTGAATTTCAAGCCGCTGGACCATGGCGCCGATCTGGTGACCGAAGCGCTGACGAAATATGTCAGCGGCCATTCCGATCTGCTGATGGGGTCGCTCACCGTTCGGAGCGAGGCCCTGATCGCGCCGATCCGCAGCGCTCTCGGCCGCTACGGGATCGGCGTTTCGCCCGATGACGCCTCGCTCGTGCTGCGGGGAATGGAGACGCTCGGCGTGCGGATGCGGCAGGCGTCCGATGGGGCCATGGCCCTGGTCGAACGGCTGACCGGCCATCCGCTGGTGGAAGAGGTGCTGTATCCCGCACTCGCCGGCTCACCCGGCCATGCGGTGTGGAAGCGTGACTTCCTCGGAGCCAGCGGCGTCTTCAGCGTCGTGTTCACGCCTGCGGCGACGCCGCACGTCTCGCCGGCGCTGGACGTGCTGCGGACCTTCGCCATCGGCGCCTCCTGGGGCGGCACCCGCAGCCTGATGGCGCCGATGCCGGTCAGGCGCAACCGCACCGCCCGGCCGTGGACCGGCGAGGATCTGATCCTGCGCATCAGCGTCGGGCTGGAGGATCCGTCCGACCTGCACGACGACCTCACCGCCTTCCTCGACGACATCGCCGCACGGACGGCCGGGGCACAGGCCGCCTGACCGCGACAGGATCTCAATGGCCCTCTGAAGGCGGCCGGACAACAAGCAAGACGACGAACAGGGGTTTCCCGCATGACCGAACAGACATCCGGCCGTCGCCGCGCCGCCCGCCTTGCCGTGGCGACAGCCGCGGCATTCCTGGCCCTCGCCGCGGCGACGCTTCCGGCGACGGCCGGCACCACGCTGGACACCGTGAAGGCGCGCGGCAAGGTGATCTGCGCCGCCAGTTCCGGCACCATCGGCTTCAGCGCGCCGGACGACAAGGGCTATTGGCGCGGCCTGGACGTCGAGACCTGCCGTGCTGTGGCGGTCGCCGTGTTCAACGACAAGGACAAGGCGGAATTCGTGCCGCTCAGCGGCCAGCAGCGGATCCCGGCCCTGCAGAGCGGCGAGATCGACATCCTGCCCCGCACCTTGACCTGGACGATCCAGCGCGACGGCAACGGCATCAATTTCACCACCCCCAACTATTACGAGTTCACCGGATTCCTGATGCCGAAAAACCTCGGCGTCACCAGGGTTCAGGACATGAAGGGCGCGTCGGTGTGCGTGCAGACCGGCTCGACCACCGAGGTGGTGGTGAACGACGTGTCGCGCGAGCATCAACTCGGGCTGACGACCGTGGTCTTCGACAGCGTGTCGGCGTTGCGGCAGGCCTTCTTCTCCGGCCGCTGCGACGCGCTGATCACCGACGCGGCGGCGCTGGCCTCCATCCGCGCCACCCAGGCGAAGAACCCGGCCGACTACGTCATCTTCCCGGCCACCCCCTACATGGATGCGCTGACCCCGGCGGTGCGGCATGGCGACGACCAGTGGATGGACATCGTCACCTGGTCGTTCCAGGCGCTGACCGCGGCGGAGATGTTCGGCATCACCCAGGCCAACATCGACCAGAAGCTTGGCTCCGGCGATCCGCGCATCCGCCGCTTCCTGGGGGTGGAGCCCGGCAACGGCACGGCGATCGGGCTGGACGACAAATTCGCCTACAACATCGTCAAGCAGCTCGGGAACTATGGCGAGGTCTTCGACCGCAACCTCGGTGCCGGTAGCCCGCTGAAGATCGACCGCGGCTACAACCGCCTGTTCCGCGAGGGCGGGCTGATGTTCCCGCTGGCCTTCCAGTAAGCCCCCCGCATCCGCACGGCAACCGGGAGATCGGCCCATGCTCGCCGCCCTTTGGGACAGCCCGCGCCTCCGGGCCTGGGCCGGTCAGGCGCTTCTGCTGCTCCTCTTCGTCGGGACCCTGGTCTGGCTCGCCGCCAACACGGTGGAGAATCTGGCCGTCCGCAGCATCCGCGTCGGTTTCGACTTCCTCGCCCGCCCGGCCAACTTTCCGATCTCGGAAAGCGTGGTTCCCTACAGCCCGATGGACAGCTTCGCCTGGGCCTATGTGGTCGGGATCGGCAACACCCTGATGATCTCGGCGATGGCGATCCTGTTCGCCACCCTGCTCGGCCTGTTCGTCGGTCTGGCCCGGCGGGCCAAACACCCGATGCTGTCGGGCGTGGCCGGGGTCTTCGTCACGGCGGTCCGCAACACGCCGCTGATCGTGCAACTGCTGTTCTGGTATGCGCTCGTCACCACGGCCCTGCCGGCGCCGCGCAACGCGCTGCACCCCCTGCCCGGCGTCTATCTGTCGCAGCGCGGCCTCTATCTGCCGGGCATCGAATGGAGCGGCGATGGCTGGGGCTTCGCGGCAGGGACGGCCACGGTTCTCGCCGTTGCCGTTCTGGCGGCTCGGTTGCTGCGCCGGCAAAGCCCGAAAAGCCGGATGGCGTGCGCCCTGCCCGCTTGTGCCGCCGCGGCGGCCATTCTGTTCCTCGCCTGGATCACCGGCATCGGCGCCGCGGCGAGCCTGCCGAAACTGCGCGGTTTCAACTTCAGCGGCGGGATGCGGCTGTCGCCGGAATTCGCGGCTCTGATGGTCGGGCTGGTGCTCTACACCGCCGCCTTCATCGGCGAGATCATCCGCGGCGGCATCGACGCCGTCGGCCGCGGCCAGTGGGAGGCCGGGCGGGCGCTCGGCCTCAGCGAGCGGCAGACGCTGATGCGGATCGTCATGCCGCAGGCCCTGCGGGTCATCATTCCGCCGCTGACCACGCAGTATCTCTCGACGGTCAAGAACTCCACCCTGGCGCTTGCCGTCGGCTTCCCGGAGCTGGGGCTGGTGATCGGCACCGTCATCAACCAGACCGGCCAAGCGCTGGAAAGCATCGCCATCCTGCTCGCCGTCTACCTGACCATCGGCGCCGCCGTCTCGCTGCTGATGAACTGGTGCAACGCCAGAACCGCGCTGGTCACGCGATGAGTGTCACGCGATGAGCCGGCCGATGAGAGAGTTTCCGATCATGACCATGACCACCGCCATTCCCGCCGCGGCAGCGGACGGACCGCCGAAGCGCCGCCGCACCCCGATCCTGCACATCCTGTTCGGCGACCTGCTGGCGGCCGGCCTGACCGTAACGACCGGCGCCCTTATTCTGGCGCTTTTGCCGGCGCTGCGCTGGGGCGTGCTGGATGCCGTGTGGAGCACCGCCGATCCCGGCCGTTGCGGTGCCGGCGGTGCCTGCTGGGCCTTCGTCGCCGCCAAGATCCGCTTCATCCTGTTCGGCGTCTATCCCGCCGACGAGCAGTGGCGGCCGCTGGCGGTGATCGGGCTGGTGCTGGCGATGGTGCTGGTGTCGCTGCCGCCAAGCCATTGGGGGCGCCGCCTGCTGACGGCCTGGGGTTTGGCAATCGGCGCGATGCTGGCGCTGATGTGGGGCGGTTTCGCCGGCCTGCCCTTCGTCTCCACCGCCAACTGGGGTGGCCTGCCGGTCACGCTGCTGCTGGCGATCCTCTCGCTGGGGCTGGGGTTTCCCGTCGCCGTCACGCTGGCGCTCGGCCGGCGGTCCAAGGTGCCGGTCCCGCGCTTTCTGTCGGTGCTGGTGATCGAGACCATCCGCGGCATGCCGCTGGTCGGACTGCTCTTCATCTCCTCGATCATGATGCCGCTGCTGCTGCCGGCCGGCTGGTCGGTCGACAAGCTGGGCCGCACGCTCGCCGCCCTGACCATCTTCGCCGCCGCCTATCTGGCAGAGGTGATCCGCGGCGGCCTACAGGGCGTCCCCGGCGGACAGATGGAAGCGGCCCGCGCGCTCGGTATCCCGGTGTGGAAGGCGGTGTGGCATGTCGTGCTGCCCCAGGCGATCCAGAAGGTCATCCCGCCGCTGACCAACACCGCCATCGTCATGGTCAAGAACACCAGCCTGGTGCTGATCGTCGGCGTCTTCGACATGCTGAGCGCCGCGCGCACCGCCGCCTCCGACCCCGTCTGGCCGGCTCCCTATGCGGAAAGCTACCTGTTCGTGGGGGCGGTCTATTTTCTCATCTGCTTCGCCATCTCGCTCTATGCCCGCTGGCTGGAAGGCCGCGTCCAGGAAAAGGATTTGCGCTGATGACCACTCCCATGCTCACCCCCTCCCCTGCCCCTGCAGACGCGAGCCCCGCCATCCTGATCGAGGCGGTCGACAAATGGTACGGCACCTTCCAGGTGCTCTCGAAGGTCGACCTGACCGTGGCGGCGGGAGAACGCATCGTCGTCTGCGGCCCGTCGGGGTCCGGCAAATCGACGCTGATCCGCTGCATCAACCGGTTGGAGGAGCATCAGGCCGGCCGCATCGCCGTCAACGGGGTGGAGCTGACCGACAGCGTGCGCAACATCGACGCCGTCCGCCGCGACGTCGGCATGGTGTTCCAGCATTTCAACCTGTTCCCCCATCTGTCGATCCTCGACAACTGCGCCCTGCCGCAGATGCTGGCGCGCGGCACCCCGCGCCGGGAGGCCGAGGACCGGGCGATGCATCTGCTGCGGCGCGTCCGCATCGCCGAGCAGGCGGCGAAATTCCCCGGCCAGCTTTCCGGCGGGCAGCAGCAGCGGGTGGCCATCGCCCGTGCCCTGTGCATGGAACCGCAGGTGATGCTGTTCGACGAGCCGACCTCGGCGCTCGATCCGGAGATGGTGAAGGAGGTTCTGGAGACCATGGTGTCGCTGGCCGAGGACGGCATGACCATGATCGTTGTGACGCACGAGATGGGTTTTGCCCGCCGCGTCGCCGACCGGGTGGTCTTCATGGACGCGGGGCGGATCGTCGAATGCGCCGGGCCCGACGAATTCTTCGATACCCCTCGTCACGAACGGACCCGCAGCTTCCTTCACCAGATACTTCATTGACGGGACCGTCTCGGCCTTTGCCTCCTCATGGTCCCACCGCTTGATGCCTACCGAAGCACCGGACAGGCCTTGAAACCCCAAGCATTCCAGGAGGCGGCCATGCTGCAGACGCACCAGGCGTGCCGATCGGGCGATGCGATGACGACGAACGGCATCCATCCCCATGGGACATGGTGAGTGAGCGGGGCGGCGGAGCCGTCGCCAGTCAGAGGTCGACGTAATCGATCCGCCGCATCACCTGGGCGATGGATCGGGCGACGGCAGCCACCTTGGGATCGTTGACGCCGGTTCGATAGCAGATGAACAGCCGTCCGTTCTCCACCGGGGGATCGGAGGCCACCAGCTGGACCTGGCCCAGCGCAAGGAAGCGCTGCGCCATCGGGATGGGAAGCAGCCCGGCGCCGACCCCGCCGGCCACCAGTTCCGCGATCACCGCGACGCTGGTGCAGGTGCTGAGACGGCTGGGAAAGAGGCCGGCCGTCGCGAACCAGCCGCTGATCTGCCGGTGCATGGCCGAAGGCGGAGGGTTGGAGAAGACCGGCTGCGCCCACAGATCCCGCGGCGTCAGCGGGCCGGTCTGCCCCCAGGATTTCGGAACGACCCAGCTCGTCGGCTGGGCGCCGAGCGGCTGGAGGTGGAGCTGTTCGTCGCCGATCGGGTTGAGCAGGACCGCCACGTCCAGCGCATCGCGCAGCAAGGCGCTCTCCAGCGTGGTGCTGGTGGACACCACCCAGTCCGGCTGCAGCGCCGGATGATCCTCCTGAAGCCCGGCCAGCAGCGGCGAGAGGCAGGTGACGGCGAAACCTTCGGCCAGCCCGACCCGGACGCGGCCGGCGACGGTGCGGGATTCGTCCTGGCCGCCGATGGCCCGAAGCTCGGTCATGATCGCGGAGACCCGCGGCAGCAGCAGACGCCCTTCCGGCGTCAACCGCAGGCCGCGCCCCGTCCGTTCAAACACGTCGCTTCCGATCGCGTCCCGCAGATCCTTCAGGCGCAGCGACAGGGTGGGCTGCGCCAGGTTGAGATGCTCGGCCGCCCGCTGCGCCGAGCCCAACTGCGCGGTCCAGAAAAAGGCCTCCAACTGCGCGACAGTGATCCGCATGACTGGGTTCTAATATCAGTTTTTTCAATATCAGATGTTAAGAACATCCTATTTGATTATCAATGTCAATGACCTGACACTCTTGGTCATTCGGGCAAAGCGTGGCGAAGTCCGCGCAATTCGGAGGAAACCAGGATGAAAGAGCGATCCGATATCATCGCCAAGGTGGGGTGGCGAATCCTGCCGATTTTGATGGTCTGCTATTTCGCGGCCTTTCTCGACCGGGTGAACATCGGCTTTGCCGCGTTGACCATGAACCAGGATCTGGGCTTCTCGGCGTCCGCGTTCGGCTTCGGCGCCGGCATCTTCTTCCTCGGCTATGTGCTATGCGAGGTTCCCAGCAACCTGCTGCTCGTGCGCTACGGCGCGCGGCTGTGGATCGCCCGCATCCTGATCACCTGGGGGCTGCTCTCGGCGGCGACCGCGCTGGTCTGGAGCCCCGGCAGCTTCTATCTGGTGCGCATCCTGCTGGGCGCCGCCGAGGCCGGCTTCTTTCCCGGCATGATCTTCTACATGACCCTGTGGTTCCCGCGGGAATACCGCGCCCGCATGTTCGGAACCTTCAACATCGCCGTGCCGCTGTCGTCGGTCATCGGCGCGCCGGTCTCCGGCCTGATCATCGAGCATCTGAACGGCTGGAACGGTCTGGCCGGCTGGCAGTGGATGTTCATCCTGGAAGCCTTGCCCGCCATCGTCATGGGGGTGGTCGTCGCCCTTTTCCTCCCGTCCTCGCCCGAGAAGGCCGGGTTCCTGGCCGAGGACGAGCGCCGCTGGCTGTCCACCCGGCTGGAGGCTGAGCGCGCGGCCCAGGAGAAGACGGAACGCTTCACCGTCGGCCGCGCCGTCCGCGATCCGCGCGTCCTGCTGATGTGCCTGATCGCGGTCGGACTCGTCATGGGCACCACGGGCATCGCCATCTGGATGCCGCAGTTCGTCAAGGCCTTCGGGCTCAGCACCGTGCAGACCGGCTTCGTCGCCGCCATACCCTCCGCCTTCATGGCGCTGGCCATGCTGCTGGTCGGCCGCCACGCCGACCGCACCGGCGAGCGGGTCTGGCACGCGGCCGGGCCGTTCCTGGTCAGCGCCGCCGGCTTCGTCCTCGCCGCGCTCAGCAGCGATCCGCTGATCGGTCTGGCCGGGCTGACCATCGGGGCGGCCGGCATCGGCGGCGCCTCGCCCAACATCTGGATCTTCCCGACCACCCTGCTGACCGGCACCGCCGCCGCGGCCGGCATCGCACTGATCAACTCGGTCGGCAGCACCGGCGGCTTCTTCGGCCCCACCATCATCGGCTGGGTGCGGGACGCCACCGGCGGCTTCGCCGGTGCGCAACTGGTCCTCGCCGGCGCCATGGCGCTGACGGCCTGCGCGATCCTGCTGCTCGGCCATCTGATGCGCGACATGATGCGTGGCGGCGTGCCCGCATCGCGTTCCGCCCAGGACAATGCACAGGAAAGCAAGGCATGAGCATCGCCGCAGTCCGTCTCCATCATCTGGTCGCCCCGCTGCCAGAGGTCATCGGCAACGCGCTGGTGTCCTTCGACCGCCGCGAGACCCTGTTCGTCGAGCTTGTAGACTGCGACGGCCGATCCGGCTGGGGCGAGGCCTGGCATACCCCCGCGGCCGACCGCGCCACCATCGCCTCGCGCCTGGCCCCCCGCCTGCTCGGGCAGGATCCCCAGCAGATCAGCCGGCTCTGGCAGGAGATGCGCGAGGTCGCCGGCGGAGCGATGGGGGCCGTCGCCGCCCTCGACATGGCTCTCCACGATCTTGCGGCGCGCCAGCGCGGCATCCCGGTCAGCACGCTGCTGGGCGGCGCCCTGCGCGACCGGGTCGCCGCCTATGCCAGCGGCCCGTTCTTCAAGCCCGGCGGCCATCCCTACCGCGAGTTCGAACGCGAGGTGGAGGGCTATCTCCGGACGGGGTTCAAGGCGATCAAGCTGCGCAGCGGCTTCGCCCCGGCGGACGATGCGGCCATCGTCGCCACCGTCCGGCGGATGATGGGGCCGGACGGCACGCTGATGCTGGACTTCAACCAGTCCTACGCGCCGCGGGCCGCGCTTGCCGCCGTATCGAACATGCGGGAGGCCGGGCTGCTCTGGGTCGAGGAACCCACGGTTCCGGGCGACCTGCAAGGCTACCGCATGCTGTCCGGCCTGATGACGCCGGCACTGGCTGGTGGAGAAACCTTCACGGATGCCCGTGCCTTCCGCCCCTTCCTGGAGGCCGGCTGCATGGACGTGCTGCAGCCGGACATCGCCGTCTGCGGCGGGCTGACCGGCGTCGGACGGGTGGCGGCCCTGGCGGAGCTGTACGACCGGCCGGTCGTTCCCCATGTCTGGGGCGGCATCGTGAATTTCCAGGCGGCCCTGCATCTGACCGCGACCCTGCCCGCGCTGCGCAGCGGCGGCGCGGCCGGAGGTTATCCGTTCCTCGAATTCGATGCCGGCCCCAACCCGCTGCTGGACCTCTGCGGCCGTCCCGCCGTCAATGGCGACGGGACCGTCACGGTGCCGGATGGGCCGGGCTTCGGCATTGATCTGAACGCCGACATGCTGTCACCCTTCGTCGTCGCACGGCAGAACGTGACGGCCTAATAGTCCCTGACGCTGCGGGGTGGAAAGGGGTGCGGAATGGCCGGCTCAGCCTTCCATGGGCCGACGTGGGCAGGTCGTCAGCAGGCGTGGCGCAGCTTCGGTCACGAGAACGGTCTCGCTCACGGCAATGCCGCGTGCCGACGCGTACATGTGGAACACCTGGCCCGGTTCCAGACGGAAGTCGGCTCCTGGGTGGAAGGACTGCGAGAAGTCGCTCGGTCGTGGCGTGCGGGCGTAAAGGCCCATGGCGTAGCCGGTCACGTTGCCGTAGTCGTTGCGCAGCCCGGCATCCAGTACCGCCGTCCGCAACAGGGCATCGACATCGCTGGCCGCCGCGCCCGGACGCATGGCGGCGATCTGCCGGTCCTGAAATTCTGCCAGACGGTCGAAGGTCTCTCGCGCCCCGGCCGGCGGGTCACCGACAAAGACCGGCCGCATCAGCCGGGCTCCGTAATTGCCGACCCGCGGCGTCAGCTCGACATGCAGGATGTCGCCCGGCATCAGCGTCCGGTCAAGGCCGCTGCCATGCAGGAAATCGACATGACTCCCGCTCCCATGGCCGCCTGAAACCAGGATGGGCCCCGGTCCGCCATCGTCGGCGCCGAACGACAGCTGTGCCGCCGCGGCCGCGGCCGCCACTTCCCGCACAGTCAGACCGGGAAGCACATGGCCTTCCAACCCCAGCATGCAGCGGTCGGCGATGGCCGCGGCCGCCGCGATGGCATCGATCTCGTCGGCGAACTTGCAGGCGCGCAGACGGTCGCTCAGTCCCGGCATTGGGACGAAGCAGGCTTCGGGGAGCAAATCCGCAAGCCGTTGCGCGGTGGCGACGGTGTGGCCATAGGAAACCGGATCGACGCCGATCCGAGCGCCGGCAAAACCATGGGCTGTGAGCGCGTTCGCTACCGCGCCATGCGGATCCTCATGGTCGTCGAAGGTTGCCACCCCGTCGAACCACACCCCGGAGCGGCAGGGGCCGGCGTCGATGGAGCGCAGGACGAAGCAGGGGGCGCCGTCCATCGGCACGATGATGGCGCGGTAGAGCGTTTCCGACACGGTGTAGCCGCTGATCCAGGCGATCAGTTCTGCATGGTCGGCCAGGAAGGCATCGCAGCCCCGGTCCGCCATGGCCTCGCGCAGACGGGCCATCCGCGGCGCGAAGCGCTCGGCCATGTCGCCGCTCATCCGAGAGTTTCCACGCCGCAGATCTCCATGATGGTCAGCATGTAGACGCGGATCATGTCGAGATAGTCGTCGATGTCGACCCGCTCGTCCGGCATGGTGTTGTAGCGCCCGCCGGGACCGCAGACGACGCCCTCCATGCCGCCGGAATGTTGCAGGTGGCCGGCGTCGGTGCCGTAGAAGCCGGGCGGGGTGATGGCGCCGGTCGGCTGGTCGGTGCCGCGCACCGCGCGGTAGGCGCGGTTGACCGCCTGGACGATGGCACTGTCCTTCGCCACCTCGAAGGTCGGCATGGTCGGCGTGCCACCGCGGTCCTCGGAGAAGACGCTGGCCTTCAGCCCCGGAAAGCGCGCCTCCAGCGCCTCCAGCTCGCGCCGCAGGTCTGCCAGCGCCCCGTCCTCGCTCTGGCCGGTGGCGTAGCGGGCGGAGCCCTTGATCCGCACGAAGTCGGCGACCTGCGGCGAGCGCCACTCGTGCAGCTCCTTGCCAAGAGCACCGTGGACGACGCCGACATGGACGCGGTTGATCGTCGCGTGCTCCGGCGACTTGGCGCCGGACAGGGCGAGCGCGTTCAGCCGCGGGATCAGGTCGCAGGCGGCGGAGATGGCGTCGACCGCCTCCTCGCGCTTGGACAGGTGGCGGGTGTCGCCGACCAATTCGATGACGAAGCTCAGTGCCGCCGCGTGCATCGTCATCGCCTGGAGGTCGGTCGGCTCGCTGTTGATGAAGCAGTCGGCGCGCAGCCCCTGGTCCATCAGCGCCAGCGTGCCGACGCCGCCCTGAAGCTCGCCCACCACATAGGTCAGGATGACGTCGCCGCGGAGCCGCACCCCGGCGTCCATCAGGGTCTTCACCGCGCAGAAATAGGCGGCGTCGCCCGCCTTCATGTTGGAGCAGCCGATGCCGTAGATGAACTTGTCGTCGATCTTTCCGCCCCAAGGATCGACGGTCCAGCCCTCGGTCACCGGGTTGGTGTCGATGTGGCCGTTGAACAGCAGGCTTTTGCCGCCGCCGGTGCCGCGCCAGCGGCCGACGGCGTTGACCCGCCCGCCGGGCACCGGCGTCAGCTCCGCCTCCAGCCCCAGGGACGACATGGAGGCGGCCATGAAGCGGGCCAGCTCGCGCTCGCCCTCGGTCTCGCTGTAGCTCTTGTGCTGGACCATGCGGGCCAGGAAGGCGAGGGCCGCATCGGTGTCGAGACGGGCGAGAATCTCTGCGGTGTCCATGGGAGGGATCCTAAAGAGTCAGCCGACGGGCGTCGGCGAGGCGGCCATCAGGTCGCGCGTGTAGGGATGGACATGGTCGGCATCGACCGCGTCGATGGGCAGCAGGTCGACCAGCTCGCCCCGACGCATCACGGCGATGCGGTGGGCGATCTGGCGGATCAGGTTGATGTCGTGGGTGATGAAGAGATAGGCGGCTCCGGTCTCGGCCCGCAGCGACAGCAGCAGCTCGATGATCGAGGCCTGGACCGACACGTCGAGCGGGGCGGTGATCTCGTCGCAGATGACCAGCGAGGGCTTGGCGGCGAAGGCGCGGGCGATGGCGACGCGCTGCTTCTCGCCGCCCGAGAGCTGGTGCGGCCAGCGCGTGGCGTAGGCGGCCGGCAGGCGCACCTGCTCCAGCAGCCGGCCGATCTCGGCGCTCAGATTGGCTTGGCCGGTGCCGAACAGCTTCAGCGGACGCGACAGGATCTCGCCCACCGTCTGGCGCGGGTTCAGCGAGCCGTCGGGATGCTGGAAGACGATCTGCACCGCGCGGCGGTAGGCGCCGTCCATGTCGCGGGCCGAAGCGATCGGCCGTCCGTCGAAGCGGATGCCGCCGGAGAAATCGGCCAGCCCGGTCAGCGCCCGCGCGATGGAGGATTTGCCGGAGCCGGACTCGCCGACGATGCCCAGGATCTCGCCGGCCTTGATGTCGAAGCCGACCGCGTGGGTCGCCGGCGGCGGGGGCGGACGGAACAGGCGCGGCCGGGCATAGCGGACCGAAACCGCCTCGGCGGCGAGCAGGACGCGCTCCCCCGGCCGGTCGTGGACCAGCCGGTTTTCCGGGCGCGGCACCGCCGCCACCAGCTTGCGCGTCTCCTCGTGGGCGGGGCGGGCGAAGATCGAGGCGGCCGGCGCCTCTTCCACCAGACGGCCCTTCTTCATCACCGCCACCCGGTCGGCGACGCGGGAGACCAGGGCCAGATCGTGCGAGATGTAGAGCGCCGCCACCCCGGTCTCGGCGCGCAGCCGGGCGAAGAGGTCGAGGATGCGGGCGCCGGTGATGACGTCGAGCGCCGTGGTCGGCTCGTCGAAGACGATCAGTTCCGGCCGGCAGCCGAAGGCGGTGGCGATGAGGATGCGCTGCTTCTCGCCGCCCGAGATCTCGTGCGGATAGCGCCGCATCAGCGCCTCGGGGTTGCGCAGCTCGACATGGCCCAGCAACTCCAGCGCCAGATCCCAGGCGGCGCGCCGGGTCAGGCCGCGGTTGGTGACCAGCGTCTCCGTCACCTGCCGGCCGACGGTCAGCGTCGGGTTCAGCGCGGTCGAGGGATCCTGGAACACCATGCCGATGCGCCGGCCGCGGATGCGGGTCAGCTCGCGCGGTGGCAGGCTGCGCAGGTCGGTATCGCCGAGCCTGATGCTGCCCGACAGCTCGCGGGCGTTCTTCGGCAGGTGCCGCATGATCGCCCAGGCCAGCGTGCTCTTGCCCGAGCCGGATTCGCCGACCAGCCCCAGCACCTCGCCGGGCGCGATGTCGAGGCTGATGTCCTGCAAAACCCGCAGGGGGCGGCTGCCGGTGAGATAATCCAGCGTGTAGTCGCGCAATGAGAGGACTGCGGTCATCGTTCGTCCCGCGGGTTCATGGCGTCGCGCAGCCCGTCGCCGAGCAGGTTGAAGGCGATGGCGGTCATCGCGATGGCCAGCGACGGCGCGATGAGGATCCAGGGCGCCTGATGGACGTACTGGCGCGCCTCTGCCACCATCAGGCCCCACTCGGAGGCCGGCGGCTGGGCGCCCAGGCCGAGGAAGCTGAGGGTGGCGAACAGCATCACCGCGAAGGAGACGCGGATCGTCGCCTCGATCACCACCGGGGCCATCACGTTGGGCAGCATCTCGCGGAAGATGATCCAGGAGGCCCGCTCGCCGCGCACCGTGGCCGACTTGACATAGTCCTGGCCGCGCACGGTCAGCGCCACCGCGCGGGTGACGCGCGCCATGCCGGGGGCGAAGGTGACGGCGATGGCGATCATCGCGTTGCCGGCGCCGTTGCCCAGCGTGCTGACCAGCAGCAGCGCGAGCAGCAGGCCGGGCACCGCCATCACCGCGTCGATGGTGCGCATGATCGCCTCGTCCCAGCGCCCGCCGAGATAGGCGGACGCGGTGCCGACCACGGCGCCTGCGACGGTGCCGAGCAGGGTGGCGGCCAGCGCCATCGGCAGGGTGGAGCGGGCGCCGACCAGCAAGCGGCTCAGCACATCGCGGCCGAACTGGTCGGCGCCGAACCAGTTCTGCGCGCCGAGCGGGCGGAAGCGGCCGAGAAAGTCCATCTTCTCCGGGTCGTGGGGCGCCAGCCAGGGGCCGAACAGGCAGGCGGCGGCCAGCACCGCCAGCAGGATCAGGCCGATGGCGCCTTGCGGCGTGCGCATCAGCCGGCGCAGCAGGTCAGTCATAACGGATCCTCTTGTCGAGGACGGCGTAGGCGACGTCGGCCAGCGTGTTGGCGACGGCGTAGGTCGCCGACATGATGAGGGCGCCGGCCTGGATCGACGGCAGGTCGCGGGCGGTGACCGCCACCATCAGCTGCCGGCCGATGCCGGGAATGGCGAAGATCTCCTCGATGACGATGATGCCGCCCAGCAGATAGCCGACATCCAGCGCGACGATGGTGACCACCGGCAGCAGCGCGTTGCGCAGGGCGTGGCGGACCAGCACCGTGCGCTCCGGCAACCCCTTCAGCCGGGCGGCGCGGATATAGTCGCTGTGCAGCACGTCGAGCGTCTCCGACCGCACCATGCGGGCGACATGCGCCACCAGGATCAGCGAAGCGGTCAGCACCGGCAGGGCCAGATGCCGAACCGCCCCGCCGAAATCCTCCAGCGGGGAGACGTAGCCGGTGGCCGGCAGCCATTGCAGCGTGTCGGCCAGCAGCATGGCGAGCAGCGTCGCGGTGACGAACTCCGGGAAGGAGACCCCGAGATAGGAGATCAGCCCGGTCGCCATGTCGGCCAGCTTGCCCTGGCGCACCGCCGCCACCATGCCCAGCGGCACGGCGATCACCAGCATGACCAGGATGGCGGCGACGGCCAGCAGAAGCGAGCGGCCGAGCGCCGTCAGCATCTCCGGCCCCACCGGCTGGCCGGTGCGCATCGACAGGCCGAAATCGCCGGTCGCGGCATGGCCGACCCAGCGCAGATACTGCCACCAGATCGGGTCGCCGAGGCCGAGGCGTTCGCGGATCGCGTTCAGCGCCTCGGCGGTGGCGTTCTCGCCCAGCAGGGTGACTGCGGCGTCGGCGGGCAGTGCCTGGGTGATGCCGAAGACCAGCACCGACACGATGAACACCGTGTAGAGGATCAGCGCCAGCCGCCGCAGGAGCCAGGATGCGCTCACGGTCTCAACTCCGCTTGGGCGCAGCCGCCCCGAGCGAGACGAAGTCGAGGCGGAACACCGAGCCGCGCGGATGCAGCTCGTAGCCCTCGACATAATCGCGCCGGGCCGCCAGCAGGTCGAAGAAGACCGGGATGACCGACGGCACCTCGTCATGCATCAGCTGCTGCGCCTTGGCATAGAGGGCGGCGCGCTCGGTCTCGTCGGTCTTGGTCCGCGCCTCGGCGACCAGGGCGTCGAAATCCTTGTTGTTCCAACGCGTCTCGTTCCAGGCGGCGTCGGAGGTGTAGAGCAGCGAGAAGACGGCGTCGGCAGTCGCCTGCATGTTGTAGAAGCCGACGTAGAAATTGCCCTTCTTCCACACCTGGTCCAGGTAGGTGGCGTGCGGCATGGTCTGCACCTGGATGCGGAAGCCGGCGGGCTTGGCCATCTCGCGGATGGCGACCGCCAGCTCGGTGCGGGTCCCCGGCTTGTCCGACGCGATCATGGTCAGGTCGACGCCGTTGGGATAGCCGGCTTCGGCCAGCAGTTTCTTCGCCTGGACGAGGTCGGGCTTGCGCAGCGGCTGCTCGCGGTGGAAGCGGTAGGCCGGGCTGATCGGCGTGTCGTTGCCGGGGGTGCCGTAGCCGCCGGCGACGAAGCCCACCATCGCCTCGCGGTCGATGGCGAGCGCCAGCGCCTTGCGGACGCGCGGGTCGGAGAAGGGCTTCTGGTCGCAGCCCATGTTGACGTTCAGGAACTGGCCCGACGGCACCCGCAGCGCCTTGACGCCGGAGGCCTTCTCCAGTCGCTGGTATTCGCCGGGGGCGGTGCCCAGCATCAGGTCGATGTCGCCGGAGATCAGCGCCGAGGCCTCGGCGGTGCGGTCGGGATAGACCAGCACCTCGACCCGGTCGAGATGGGGGCGCGCCGGGTCGTAATAGGCCGGGTTACGCTCCACCACGATCTTGCGGTCGGGTTCGAAGGAGACCAGCTTGAACGGGCCGGTGCCGACCGCGCTGCGCGACAGGCTGTCGAGGTCGGTCTCGATCACCTTGGCCGGGACGATGCGGGCGTTGGTGTAGGCCAGCGCCACCGGCAGATCGGCATAGGGCGAGGTCAGGCGGAACAGCACCGTCCGCTCGTCCTTGGCCGTCACCTCCTTGATCGGGCCGACATTGGTGCGGCCCGGCGAGGCGGTCTTGGGGTCGAGGATGGCGGTGAAGGTGGCGACCACGTCGGCGGCGGTGCAGGGCGAGCCATCGTGGAAGGTCAGCCCCTGCCGCAGGACGAAGGTCCATTCGGTCAGAGTCTGGTCGGGCGCCCAGGATTCGGCGAGGTCAGGCTCCACCTGCATGCCAGCGGCCAGCCGCGTCAGGCCGGAATAGAGCAGCTCGGCCACCAGATATTCCGGGTTCACGCGGGTGCGCAGCGGGTGGATGACGCTGGCGGCCTGATCGACCGAGATGCGCAGGACGCCGCCGCGGCGCGGGGCGCTCTGCTGCGCGAAGGCCGGCGAAGCACCCAACAGGTTGAAAGGGCCCAGGCCCAAGGCGGACAGGGCGCCGAGTCCGGCGGCGGTTCCGGAGAGGAAGAGGCGGCGGGTCACGGAACTCATCGGTCGGACTCCTTCTGCGGGCCGCGGCCTGGGGTCGGCACGGCATTCGGATCGGTCATTTCGGGAATCAGGTCGGGAGCGAAGCCGGCAGCCAGATAGGCCAGCACGCTCTGCGCCAAGGCCACGATGTCGGCGACGGTGGTGTGTTCGTCGGGGGAATGGACGTTGCGCTCCGGCCGGCCGAGCCCGGTCAGCAGCACCTCCTGCATGCCCGTGCGCTGGACCCAGCCGAAGTCGGAGCAGCTGGCCGCACCCCAGGCGCGGAACTCGTCCGGGCGGTAACCGAAGCCGGCCGACAGCGCCGCCTGCCAGCGCGGCCAGTGGGGCCCGGTCGGGTCGCCGGTCGGGGCGAGATGGCCGACCAGCCGGATGTCCACCGCGATGTCGGGGCTGCCGGCCATCGCCTGGGTGATCGCCGCCTCGATCTCGGCCCGCGCCTCCTCATAGTCCTCTTCCGGCGCATAGCGGCGGCAGACCAGGATCTCGAACAGCGAGGGGACCTGCCCGCCGCAGATGCCGCCATGGGCGGCGGCGATGTCGAGCCGGGCGGCCAGCGGGCCGGAGGCGGTCGGCGGCGGCGGAAGGGCCGAGGTCCGTTGCGCCACCACCGGCTTGAGGTCGGTCAGCGCCTGGAGCAGCGGCAGCGCCGCCTCGATGGCGTTGGCGCCGGAGCCGGATTTGTTGCCCTCGCCGGCATGAACGGTGTGGCCATGCAGCCGGATCTGCAGGTTGAACAGCCCGAAGCAGCCCGCCCAGATGCGTGGCGCGGCGCTGCCGTTGAAGTTCAGGACATGGCCCTTCAGCAGTCCCTGTTCGGCAAGGTACCGCACGCCGGGATAGAGCCCGCCCTCCTCGTCTGTGCAGAACAGCAGCATCGGGTCGTAGGCGAGCGGCAGGCCGCAGGCCTCGGCGGCGCGTAATGCCAGCAGCACGGCGGCGATGGTGCCCTTCATGTCGGCGGCGCCCAGCCCGTAGAGCCGATCGCCCTCGCGGGTCAGGCGGAGCGGGTCCTTGTCCCAGCCGGCGGCGGCGGGCACGGTGTCGACATGGAAATACAGCCCGAGAACCGGCTTGCCCGTCTCCCGTTCGCCGATGAGATTGGTACGCCGGCCGGACGCCGGCCCGCCGGGCACCCGCCACAGGGCGTCGGGAACGACGACCCGGCTGGAGCGGAAGCCCAGCGGGGCGATCAACTCATCCATCAGGTCGGCGAAAGCGTCGTAGCCGGTGCCGGGAGGAAAGGACGTGTCGACAGCGATCATACGGGCGAGATCGGCCACGGCGGGTTCCGCCGACCGTGCGATCCAGGCCATCGCCGCATCGAGGGAGTCGTCACCGGTGGGCCGGCAGCTTCCATGCCGATTGTCCATGACAGGCTCGCTGTTTTCTATATTCTATAAAGAAATGTGACCGGCGCACAATTCTTTGTCAATCGTCAAGATTCGAGCAATTTCCGACTATTTTTGAGGCGTCAGTGAACAAAAAGACGGCAAACATGGCGGGTGACCTGCCGATCCCGCTCTACGAGCACGTCAAGCGCCGCATGGCGGAGGCCATTCTGCTGGGCGAGTGGCCGCCCGGCATGGTGCTGCCGGGCGAGGTGGCACTGGCCGCCGATTATGGGGTTGCTGTGGGGACGATGCGCCGCGCGCTGGCCGACCTGACCGCGGACGGCATGCTGATGCGCAGGCGCAAGACCGGCACGGTGGTCACCGGGCGCACGCCGCAGCACAGCCTGCGCTTCTTCTTCCAATATTACCGCCTGCATGGCGGCGACGGCCGGCTGCTGTCGTCCGAGGCGGTGGTGACGGATATCTCGCGCAGCCCGGCCACCGCCGACGAGGCCGCCCTGCTGGGCGAGGAGCCGGGCGAGCCGCTGATCCGCATCCTGCGGCTGCGCCGGGTGGACGGGCGGGCGGTGATGCGCTCCCACATCGCGCTGGTGGCCCGCCGGGTGCCCGATTTCCCGCTGGACCCGTCACTGGTGCCGCAGCGTCTCTACCTCCATCTGCTCGACGTTCACGGCATCCGCATTTCCGCCGTGCGCGAACGGGTCTCGGCCGGTCTCGCCACTGCCGAGGATCGCGCCGACCTCGGCGTTCCCGACCCGACGCCGCTTCTGGTCATCGACGAGGAGGCGTTTGACCAGACCGGAACCCTGACCATCGTCAGCCACCACAGGACTCTGACGGACGACCACAGATATGTGAACGAGGTGCGCTGACGGAGGGGAATGGCATCGACGCCGTCAGAACAGCGGAAGCTGGACGCGGCCGCCGTCGTCCGCATGGGCTTTGGCTGCACGCGATGCGGCATCCTGGGCGCCGGCCATGGTGCGCGCGGTTCCGGAGCGGACCTGCTCGCCGGCGACCGTGACGAGCCACGCCCACATTTCCGGCCCCCGCCAGATCACTGCGAGGTCGCACCCGTGGATCCGCGTCACCGCGTGCCGAATCGTCCAGTCCGTCATCGTTTGCATGCTGCAGGCGTCCCCATCAGTTTCGGCATGCTGTAGCACAGGGTCGGGGGAGCCAGCCAGCACCGGCCGTCAGCCCATCGGTGCCGGCCGGCATCGGCGCCGATTTTCCGTCACTCCTCCACGATCCGTTCGATCCGCCGGTCCGGCACCAGCCACAGCAGGATCACCAGGATATAAAGGGCGACGGACAGCCATTGCAGGACGAAGGCCAGCGGGATGGCCAAGGCATACAGCCCCAGGCTGATCTTGCCCTTCAGGTCGGTCCCCACCGCCCGTGCCACCACCGACTCGCGCCCGCCGCAGGCGATGATCGCGCGTTCGGTCAGGCTGTAGCCGATGGCCGCCATGCCGAGCACGACGCCGTAGGATGCCGTCGCCACCGGCGAGAAGTTGCTGGCATCGAGCCAGCGGATGACGAAGGGGACAAGCGACAGCCAGAACAGCAGGAACAGGTTGGCCCACAGCACCCGCCCGTCGATGCGCGTGGTCGCTTGCAACAGATGGTGATGGTTGTTCCAGTAGAGCCCGACATTGATGAAGGACAGCACATAGGCCAGCAGGATAGGGACACGCTCCGCCAGAGCGGCGAGGCTGCCATCCTCCGGCACCTTCAACTCCAGCACCATGATGGTGATGGCGATCGCCACGACCCCATCGGTGAACGCTTCCAACCGGCCGGCCTTCATCGTCCGAACTCCAGTTCTTGCAGAGGGCGCCGCACCGGGGCGGCAAAGCCCCGGCACGGACGCGGTTGCGTCAGGCCGCATCCACCATGACGATTTCGCTGTCCTCCAGCGCCGTCACCGTCAGTGCGTCGAGATCGGCGATGGCCGCACCGTCGCGGGCATTCACCCGCACCCCGTCGATCTCGACGGCACCGCTGGCCGGAACCAGATACGCGCGGCGATCCTTGCCGAGCGGGTAGGTTGCCGTCTCGCCGGCCTTCAGCGTCGCCCCCAGCACGCGGGCGTCGGTGCGGATCGGCAGGGCGTCGCCGTCATCGGAATAGCCCGACGCCAAGGTGACGAAATGGCCGCTGCGGTCGCCCTTGGGGAAGGGCTTGCTGCCCCAGCCCGGCTTCTCGCCGCTGCGGGTCGGCATGATCCAGATCTGGAAGATGCGGGTGGTGACATCCTCAAGATTGTATTCGGAATGCGCGATGCCGGTTCCGGCGGACATCACCTGGACGTCACCTGCCTCGGTGCGGCCCTTGTTGCCCAGATTGTCCTGGTGGGTGATGGCGCCCTCGCGGACATAGGTGATGATCTCCATGTCGCGGTGCGGGTGCGGCGGAAACCCGGTGTGGGGGGCGATGGTGTCGTCGTTCCAGACGCGCAGGTTGCCCCAGTTCATCCGCTTGCGGTCATGGTAGTTGGCGAAGGAGAAGTGGTGCTTGGCATCCAGCCAGCCGTGGTTCTCGCCGCCCAGGCTCTCGAAGGGACGCAGCTCGATCATGGTCCGTCTCCTGATTGTGCGACCGATGGGTCCTTGCCGCATCGGCCGCCGTGTTTCGCTTGAGTGGACAATAGCGCTGGTCTCCTTTCAGTTTTACCCCTATAAATTGCCGGAAAATGTTCAAGAAAGTTGAATGATGAGCAGCGTCGGCACCCCCAGCTTCGACCAACTCAGCATCTTCCTTGCCGTGGTGGATGCCGGCAGCTTCGCCGGGGCGGGACGTCGGCTGAACCGGGCGGTCTCCGTCGTCAGCTATGGCATCGCCAACCTCGAAGCCCAGCTCGGCTTGGCCCTTTTCGACCGCGAAGGATCGCGCAAGCCGACGCTGACCGCCGCCGGGCGGGCGCTGCTCGCCGAAGCCCGGACGATTGCGCAAGGGATGGACGGCTTGCGCGCGAAGGTGCGGGGCCTGCACGAGGGGCTGGAGGCGGAGGTCGATCTCGCCGTCGACGTGATGCTGCCGGCCGATCGTCTGGGCCGGGTCTTGCGGGACTTCGCGCGCAGCCATCCGACGGTTTCGCTGCGCCTGCATGTCGAAACCCTGGGCGCGGTCGCCGCCCTGGTGCTCGACCGCCGGGCGGTGCTGGGCATTTCCGGCCCGGTGGCGGCCGGCATGGACGGGCTGGACCGGACGACCGCCGGATCGGTGCCGATGGTGCCGGTCGCCGCACCCGACCATCCGCTGGGCCGCATGGCGCAGATCGCCCCCGGCGCCGGCCGCGACCATGTGCAATTGGTCCTCACCGACCGGTCGCGCGCCACCGAGGGGCAGGATTTCTCGGTGATGAGTCCGCGCACATGGCGGCTCGCCGACCTGGGCGCCAAGCACGCGCTGCTGCGCGAAGGAATCGGCTGGGGCAACATGCCGCTGCCCATGGTCGAGCCCGATCTGGTCGCCGGCACCCTGGTGCGGCTCGCCATGCCCGACCATCCGGGCGGCACCTATCGCTTCTCCGGCGTCTGGCGGCGCGACACGCCGCCCGGCCCGGCCGCCTCCTGGCTGCTCGCCCAGTTCGTGCAGTTGGGAGCCGGCGACCGTGAGGAGGACGGCTTCACCGACCTCTGACGGATGGTTCCCGGTATCAGGCCGCAACCGGTGCGGTCGAGGCCGGGTGAAGCGCGCAGAACGCGGTGCCTGCCAGCACCAGCGCGCCGACGACGACCAGGGGCAGCACCAGCCCGCTCTGCATGACCATGACGGCGCCGAGTGCCGCACCGAGGAAGATTGCCGCCACGCTGGCCATCCGGCGTCGCGCATTGGTGTTCGCCCCGCCGGCAAGGCCGGAATCGGCGGCCAATCCGGTCAGGGTCAGGGTGAGGACCGTCGTCGTCAGGTCGGGAACCTTCATCTGCCGGACCGTGGCATTGCGGAATCCCATGGCGAACCCGGTTAGAGCGATGATTGCATAGAGGGCGGCCGGCGGAGCCTGCGTCCCGACATCGAAGCCCGCGGCGACGGCAGCGGCGATCCAGAACAGGGCCGTTTCGAACAGGGCCGCGGTCAGAAGCCAATGCCGCATCGGCCGGCCGGCGAATGTCCTGCCGAGCCGGCCGGCGATCAGGGCGCCGGTCAGGAAGGACAGCAGCGCCGCCACCGCCGGCAGAACCCGGAAGCCCGGCGTCCCGACGACGGCGAAACCGAGAAAGACGATGTTGCCGGTCATGTTGGCGGTAAAGACCTTGCCCAGGCCGAGCACGCTGACGGCATCGACGAGCCCCGTCGTCACCGACAGCAACAGCAGCAGGATGGGCAGTGGGGAGGTGCCGGATGCGGCCGGTGCGGACATGGCTGGCGTTTCCTGCGGTTTCTTCGGGTGAAGGGGCAGTATCGACAACGGCAGCCGGCATGGTCTTGTCGCATCGGCACGACCTTGGACCATTCTGGACCTCCCGGCAGGTCTGGCCGCAGGCTTGGCCGCAAATCTGGCCGCATGGCGAACAGCCTCGACAGGACGGACGGATGGGTTAGGCTGCCGGAACTCCCGGTCTTCACCAGCCGTCATCCCGATGAACAGCAGCGCCATCCGCTTTTCGGACCCACAGCTGGAAGAGCGCCGCCCAGTCTGGGAAGCGTTGTCGACGATGTATCTGGACACGGACGTTTCGCTGTCCCGCGCATGGCGGGTGCAGGTTCTTTCGGCCTCGCCCTACAGCCTGGAGGAGATGGACGCCATCCTTCGCAAGGAGATCCATCCCGTCTGCTTTTCCAACCTGCTCCAGCCTGCCGGCGAATGGGCCGGCTTCGATACCGCCATGCTCGAGCAGGCAATTCAAAGTCACCGGACGCGCTGGCGATCCAGGCTGCTGGCGAGGCTCAGGCTGGCCCTGCCGGGGGGCTTCCCGACAGAGGAATGGACGGTAACGCGCCAGGAGATCGCCCGTCGGCGCAGCCAGAACGCGACATCGAAGACGTGAGCGGCACCGTGCAGCGGCGCACGGGCACCCGCGAAACGTCAGCATTTCCCCGTCAAGCCTTGTGGCTGGACAACCCGCCTGCCGCAAACCGGTCCCGGCGGTGGCATCGCCCTGCCGCCGGGGACGCACCCGTCACTCCGGCACGGAGCCTTTCACCACGACGCGCATCAGCACGCGGCGGTGCTTGCCCATCTCGTAATTGGCGGTGGCCCGGTGCAGCAGGCAGCGGTTGTCCCAGAAGACGAGGTCGCCGTGCCGCCAGCGGTGGGTATGGACGAAGCGGTCCTGCGTCGCATGCTCCAGCAGTTCCTCCAGCAGGGTGCGCCCCTCCTCCTCCGGCATGCCTTCGATGTGGGAGCTGTACATGCCGATGTAGAGGCTCTTGCGCCCGGTCTCGGGATGGGTGCGGACCAGCGGATGGGCGATGGGCGGGGCGGCGGCGATGTCGTCCTCGGTCGGCGGGGCGCTGCCGGTGTAGCGGCGCATGAACTCCAGGCTCTGCACCGACTTCAGCCCGTCGATCCGCCGGCGCGTGGCCTCCGGCAGCGCGTCGTAGGCGGCGGTCATGTCGGCGAACTGGGTGTCGCCGCCGTTCGGCGGCAGTTCCACCGCCTGCAGCATCGTCAGCAGCGACGGCTCGCGCAGGAAGGACTTGTCGGTGTGCCAGAAATAATTGGAACTGATGAAGGGCTTGGCCACCGGGTTGCCGGCGGCGTCCAGGTTGGTGATGGTGTGGACCGCGTCCCACTTCGACCCGTCGGCCAGCCGGATCATGTGGCCCTCGATGGGGCCGAACAGCTCGGCGAAGCGGTACATGCGTTCCTTGTTCAGCGACTGGTTGCGGATCACCAGAAGATGATGGTCGCGGAAGGCCGCCCGCACCGCATCGACCGTCGCGTCGTCGAGCGGCCGGGACAGGTCGAGCCTGTCGGTCTCCGCCCCGATGATGCCGTCGAGCGGCGTGAACAGGGGAATGGTCGCGGCCGAGGCGGCGGAAGAGGCGGCTGGCGCATGGAGGCTGGTCATCGGGACGGTTCCTCGTGCAGGTCGGTTGGTTTTCAAAGCGGTCGGCGGCAGGCCCAGAGGGCGGCACGCGTCAGGATCTGGCGGTGGACCAAGTGTTCCAGGGACGCGCGGTCATGGCCCAGCGTGTCGGCCACCACCCGCCCCAGCCCGGCGTCGCGCGCCCACAGGGCGGGCCACGCGCGTCCCCCGTCCGGTGCAACCAGCGCCAGCGGCCGGACATCGCCGGCCAGATCGAAGTCGCCGTAGGCCTCGTCGGTGACGGTAAAGGGCGGCAGGCCGGTGGTCAGGGGATGGGAAACGTCGGTGGGAACCAGGGTTACCGGACCGCGCGGCGGATGGGCGGAGCGGCCCCACACCCAGGCGCCGCCCAGCAGTTCCTTCCAGTCCGGCCAATCGTCGAAGCAGATCAGCGCGGTGTGCAGGCCCAGAAGCCCGCCTCCGCCGGTGACGAAGGTCCTCAGCCTCCGCCGCCCATCGGGCGACAGCGAAAAGGCCCAGCGCTCGCGGTGGGGGGCGTATTTCTCGCTACCCAGCATCCGCCAGCGCAGCGCATAGACGGTGAGCAGGTCGAAGCCGCCCTGTTCCAACGCCACGAGCCCGCCTTCGATGTCGTCGGTGACGGTCGAGACGACCCCCACACCGGCCAGGATCCCCTCCAGCGCCGGAGCGGCGTCGGCGAAGGGATGGCCGATGCCGCCGGTCAGGATCAGGTTGCGGACCGACCCGCTCATCGGTCGCCCGCCAGGGGCTTCACCGCCGGCGCGCGGCGGGGCAGGTGCATCTTCAGACTGAAGGACACGCCGCCATCGACCATCAGATGCTGACCGTGGATGTAGCGTGCCCGGTCCGAGGCCAGGAACAGCACCGCGT
>Ga0206117_100536_pt1 | contig 35771 bp, 31 predicted proteins | sample 3A5Ametagenome_FD_177997 | JGI IMG/M metagenome (GOLD analysis project Ga0206117, IMG submission 177997) | Enriched microbial communities from leaf-cutter ant dump, University of Wisconsin, Madison, United States - 3A5A | ecosystem: Environmental > Terrestrial > Nest > Insects nest > Nest dump... | reverse complement strand
AATAAGGTTCCGTCAGCGCCCGCGGCGCGGTCTGGCGGCCGACCAGGCCGGCGACGGCGACGAAGGCCAGCAGGTAGGGCAGCATCACCAGCACCGCGGTGGGCACGTCGATGCCCAGCGCGGGCAGCTGGAATTGCAGGGCGGTCGCCGCGCCGAACAACAGGCAGGCCAGGATCGTGCGGCCGATCTTCCAGTTGCCGAAGATGACCGCGGCGATGGCGAGATACCCGGCGCCGCTGGTCATGCCCTCGGTAAAGGTGTGGATGTCGCCGATCGACAGGAAGGCACCGGCCAGCGCCGCCAGCACACCGGTGAACAGCACGGCGCCATAGCGCAGCCGGATCACCAACAGGCCCGACTTGTCGACCACCCGCGGATCTTCGCCGGCCGCCTTGAGGGCGATGCCGAGCGCGGTACGGCGCAGGACGAAGGCGGTGGCGACCAGGAGGACCAGCGCGCCCCAGACCAGCCAGACCTGGGTGAACAGGGCATCGCCGAACACCGGCAGGTCGGCCAGCAGCGGCGGCTGCCATTTGGGGAAACCCGGCACGGTTTCGCGCGACCGGGCGCCGAACAGGGCGCGATAGCCCAGCGTGGTGGCACCCAGTGCCAGGATGTTGATGCCGATGCCGGTGACGATCTGGTTGGCGCGCAGCGTGTTGGTCAGGAACGCCTGCAACAGCGCCACCGGCAGCACGGCCAGGATGGCGCAGAGCAATCCCAGCATCGGGCTGCCCGTCAGCAGCGCGCCGACGGCACCGCCGAACGCGCCGGTCAGCATCATGCCCTCCAGGCTCATGTTCAGCACGCCGGCCCGTTCGCTGACCAGTTCGCCGGTGGCGCCCAGCAGCAGCGGCACGGCCAGCCGCAGGGACGAGCCCAGGAAGACGGCCAGGATTTCCAGTGTCATCGCCCCTGCCCCCTGCGGTCCTGCCAATAGGCCGCCCCGGCCAGCGCCAGCACGATCAGCCCCTGGATGATGGTGACCAGCGCGGTAGGCACCCCCGCCGTCATTTCCATGGTGATGCCGGCCGAACGCAGAAACCCGAACAGCAAGGCCGCGCCCACCACGCCGGCGGCCGAACCGCGCGCCAGCAGCCCGACCACCAGCCCGTCGAAGCCGTAGCCGGACGAGAACCCGGCCTTGAGCTGGTATTGCTCGCCCTGCAGCATCAGCGCCCCGGCCAGGCCGCCCAGCGCCCCGGCCAGCAGCATCGCGGCGACCACGGTGCGTTCATAGGGAATGCCGGCCCGGGTGGCGGCGGTACGGTTCATGCCGACGGCGCGCAACCGGAAGCCGAAGGTCGACCGCGCCAGCACCAGCGCCACCAGCCCGGCCAGGCCCAGCGCCAGCAGGCAGCCGATCGTCACCGGCGACGCATAGTCGCCGGTCAGCAGCGGCAGTTGCGATGCCTCGGGGATTGCCGGCGATTCCGGCAGGGTGGCAGCCGAGGTCATCGGCTGGCGCAGCAGCCGTTCGGACTGCACCGCGCCATAGACCAGCCAGATCGCGATGAACGACAAGAGCAGGGTCGAGATCACCTCGTTGGTGCCGACACGCGCCTTCAACACCCCGGCGATGCCGCCCCAGAACGCGCCGGCCAGCATCGCCGCCAGCAGCGGCAGGATGAACGCCAGCCCCAGCGGCAGGTCGCCCACGCCCGGTGCCAGGGCCAGCGCGGTGGCGGCGATGCCGCCGACCGCAATCTGCCCCTCGCCGCCGACATTGGTCAGGCTGGCGCGGTTGGCCAGGATGAAACCGAGGCCGACCAGCGCATAGACCGCCGCCCGGTTGAGCGAGACCGAGATCGCATAGGCCGAGCCGAAGGCACCGTCGAGGAAGGCCGAGACCGCATCGCCGATCGGCACGCCGATCGCGGCGACCAGGACCAGACCGACCAGGAAGGCGCCCACGATCGCGGCGGCGGGCAGGACGGGCCCGCGCGAGAGTTGCGCGATCATGCCGCCTGCCCCGCCATCAGGGCGCCGATCGCCTCGCGCTGGCCGGGATCGGCCGGCCGTTCGCCGACGATGCGGCCGCGATAGAGCACGACGACACGGTGGGCCACCGCCAGGAGTTCATCCAGTTCCGACGAAATCAGCAACACGGCGACGCCGCGGGCGGCGGCCGCGCGGATCAGGCCGTAGACGGCCTCGACCGCGCCGACATCCAGGCCGCGGGTGGGTTGCGCGGCCAGCAGAAAGGTCAGCCGCGCGGCAGTCAGTTCGCGGGCCAGCACGGCTTTCTGCTGGTTGCCGCCCGACAGGCTGCCGAAGGTCGCGTCGGGGCCTGACGCGCGAATGTCGAACCGGGTCATCATCGCCTCGGCCTTGCGCCGCATCGGCCCGCGCCGCAACAGGCCGAAACGGGTGAAATCGGCGGTGCGGTTCAGGAACAGGTTTTCGGTCAGGGTCATGCCGGTGATGGCACCGACCAGGTGGCGGTCTTCGGGTACGATGCCGACGCCGGCCGCGGTGAAGGCGCGGGGATCGCGGCCCGTAAGGTCGGTATCGCCGACGAAGACCCGGCCGGCAGTGGGTTTCAGCAATCCGGCCAGCACGGCACCCAGTTCGCTCTGCCCATTGCCCTCGACCCCGGCGATGCCGACGATTTCGCCACGGCGCAGGGCCAGGGTGACATTGTCCAGCCGGGTAACGCCCGTCGCATCACGGACGCCCAGGCCGTCGACCTGCAGCACGTCGGGGCCGTCGTCGCGCTGCACCGGGGTGTCGGCGGGTGCGGCATCGGTGATGCCCAGGGTCGTCATCATCGCCGCATCCAGCGTACCCAGATCGCGCTGGATCATCGCGCGGACCAGGGCCGTGATGTCGTCGGCCGGCCGGTCCGAGGTCGCGACCACCTGGCCCGCGCGCAGCACGGTCGCACGATCGGCCGCCTCGCGGATTTCGGCCAGCTTGTGGGTGACCAGCATGACGGCGCAACCACTGGCGGCAACCCGGCGGCAGACATCCAGCAGGCTGCGGATTTCGTCGGGCAGCAGCACGGCGGTGGGTTCGTCCAGGATCAGGACGCGGGGCTTGCGCATCAGGCACTTGACGATCTCGACCCGCTGGCGTTCGCCGATCGACAGGTCGTCGACCCGGGCGAAGGGATCGAGGGCCAGGCCGTAACCGGCGGCGACCTCGGCTATCCTGGCGGCCGCCGCGCGGCGGTCCAGCAGGCCGCGGGCCTGGCCCAGCAGCAGGTTGTCCAGCACCGTCATGTCGCCGACCAGGCTGAAATGCTGGTGGACCATGGCGATGCCCGCGGCCAGCGCGGCCTGCGGCCCGTCGGGGCGATAGGATTGCCCGCCCAGCGTCATGGTGCCGGCCGACGGCGCATGGATGCCGAACACCAGGTTGCACAGGGTCGACTTGCCCGCGCCGTTCTCGCCCAGCAGGCAATGGATCTCGCCCGCCCGCAGGACGAGATCCACCGACGACAGGGCAGTGAACGACCCGAACCGCCTTGTCAGATCAGACAGTTCGAGCAGCGCGCTGCTCACCCCTCCAGCACCTTGATCTTGCCCGACAGGATGTCGGCCTTGATCGCGTCGAGCTTGGCCTTCACTTCGGGGCTGGCGCCGCAGACGATCATGTCGGATGCCTGCGGTCCCATGGCCAGGCCGAACGGCTTGTAGCCGGCCGCCCAGCTGCCCGCGACCAGCTGGTCGATGGCGTAGGACACCTGGAAACCGACCCCGGTGATCGAATAGGCGACGTACAGCGGATCGGTGCCGCAGCGATCGGTATAGCTGCCGATGATATGCGTGCCCTTTTCCTTGGCCGCCTGTTCCATGCCGCGCAGGCCCAGATTCAGAATGTGGTAGTGGATGTCGGCGCCCTGGGCGATGGCGGCGAGCGTCGCTTCCTTGGACTTGGCGACGTTGTCGAAATCGCCGGTATAGTTCTCGAAATACTTGATGTCGGGCTTGATGTAGCGGGCGCCGTTGCCGAATTCCTTGCCGGCATTGACGATCGAGGGGATCTCCATCCCGCCGACATAGGAAACCCCGCCCGTCTTGGACAGCATCGCCGCCGCGGCCCCGGCGACGAAGGCGATTTCCGCCTGCTTGACGTCGTAGCCGGCGACGTTCGCGGCCTGCTCGCCGGCATTGCCGCCGACGATCGAGAACTTCACCTTGGGGAACCGCTTGGCGATCTTGTAGACCGCGGCCTGGGTCTGACCACCGACGCCGATGACCAGGGCGTTGCCGGTGGCAAGCTGGGTCAGGGCCTGTTCCATGTCGGCGTAGTTGATGTTCTCGATCATCTGCACCTTGATCTTGTCGCCGTATTTCTTCTGCGACGCGACCAGGCCGTCATACCCGGATTCCATCCAGCCCTTGTCCGACTTCGAACCGGGAATCAGGATGCCGACCTTGACCGGATCGGCGGCATGGGCCGCGCCCGGCACGGCGGTCGCCCCGGCCAATGCAAACAGGCCGGCGGCGGCCGCGAGAAAGAGACGTCGGGTGATGGTCATGTCGTTCAAGCCCCCTGGTTGATCTATCCCGACCCGACATAGCAAGCGGCGTGCCAGCCACAAATGCGGCGGTTTCCCAGGGTCCGCGGGCCATCAGCGTAAGTAAATGATTATTTATTTTGCAGCACCTGCCGCCAAACCGCGCAGGCACCCGCCCCGTGCCCGGCCCGGCATCAGGCAAACCGGGCATCGCCGCCGCTGGCAGGAAACTTGCTAATCCCCGATCGACGCATCACCGCCCTGGACAGGGAGACATCGACATGACCGCAGGCCACCCCCTCGGCTTCACGCGCAGCTATCACTGGCTGGCAACGGCCGACACCATCGACATGGCCCAGCCCGCGCCGGCACCGGTGCGGCTGGAACTGCCGACCACGCCGCAGGCCGTGGCCATCGACCTGAAGCGCACGGCGATCGTGGTCATCGACATGCAGAACGATTTCTGCGCCCCCGGCGGCTGGGTCGACCATATCGGCGGCGACTATCGCCCCGATCGCGCACCCATTGAGCCGCTGCAGCGGCTGTTGCCCGCCTTGCGCCAGGCCGACGTGCCGGTCATCTGGGTCAACTGGGGCAACCGCCCCGACCTGGCCAACATGCCGCCCAACCAGATTCATCTGTACAAGCCGGCCGGCACCGGCGTCGGCCTGGGCGACCCCCTGCCCGGCAACGGCGCGCCGGTCCTGCAGAAGGATTCATGGGCGGCGGCGGTAGTCGACGAACTGGCGCCCGAACCCGCCGACATCATGGTCGACAAATACCGGATCAGCGGTTTCTGGGACACGCCGCTGGATTCCATCCTGCGCAACCTGGGCATCCGGTCGATCCTGTTCGCCGGGGTCAATACCGACCAATGCGTGCTGCATTCGCTGACCGACGCCAATTTCCTGGGTTACGGCTGCATCCTGGTCGAGGATTGCTGCGCCACCTCGTCACCCGATTTCTGCACCGAGGCGACGTTGTGGAACGTGCGCAAATGCTTTGGTTTCGTCACCGATTCCAAGGCGATCCTGGCGGCGCTGGGAAAATGAGGCCGGTCCTGGCCGACGGGTTCGTCGGCGGGCCACGGGCCACCATGGCACCGGCGGGCAGCGGCCCGCTGGACGGCACGACCTTTGCGGTCAAGGACCTGATCGACGTCGCCGGTACAGTCACCGGCGGCGGCAATCCCGACTGGGCCGCCGGGCGGCCGCCCGCCGCGCGCTCGGCCCCCGCCGTCGACCGGCTGCTGGCCGCCGGCGCGCGCCTGGCGGGCAAGACCGTCACCGACGAACTGGCCTTCAGCCTGGAGGGCGACAACCACCATTACGGCACGCCGCCCAACCCGGCCGCGCCCGGCCATCTGCCCGGCGGATCGTCCAGCGGCTCGGCCTCGGTCACCGCGGCCGGGCTGGTCGATTTCGCCTTAGGCACCGATACCGGCGGGTCGGTACGCGTTCCCGCATCGTTCTGCGGCCTGTATGCGATGCGCCCGACCCATGATCGCATCCCGCTGGACGGCGTCGTGCCGTTCGCGCCCGGCTACGACACCATCGGCTGGTTCGCCCGCGACCCGGCCATGCTGGCGCGCGTCGGCGCCGTGCTGCTGGGGCCCGAGGATGATGGCGACATCACCAGGCTGCTGGTTGCCACCGACGCCTTTGCCCTGGCCGATGACGATGTCGCCGCCGCCCTGCGCGCGACCCTGCCGCCGGCAGCCGAAATGACCGTGTTCGACGGCGCCCCGGCCGACTGGCGCGAAGCCTATCGCGTGCTGCAGGGCGCCGAGATCAGGCAAAGCCTGGGCGCCTGGATCGACGCGCAACGGCCGGGTTTCAGCCCGGCGATCGCGCCGCGTTTCGCCGATGCCGCGACGATTACGACGGCCGATGTCGCGCGCTGGCGGCCCTGGCGCGACCGCGTGACCGCCCGTCTGGCCGCGCTGCTGCCGGCCGATACGGCACTGCTGCTGCCGACGTCGCCGGTACCGGCCCTGCCGCTGGCGGCCGGGCCCGCAGTCATCGGCGATTTCTATGCCCGGACCTTGACACTGACCGCGGTGGCCGGCCATGCAGGCCTGCCCCAGGTGACCTGGCCGGCGGCACGGATCGGCGGCCGGCCGGTCGGCCTGTCGCTGGTCGGTCCGGCCGGCCGCGACCGCGCCCTGCTGCGCATGATGGAGACATTGGTGAACGGTTCACGGCCCGTATGATCAGGAAAAAGGACACGGCCAAGCCCAACCCGACGCGCGATCGCCTGATGAAGGCGGCGCGTACCGAATTCGCGCTGCATGGGTTCGCCGGCGCGCGCGTCGAACGCATCCTGGCCAAGGCCGGGGCCAATCCGCGCATGCTGTATCATTACATCGGCGGCAAATCCGACCTGTACGTCGCCGTGCTCGAGGAAGCGCTGGGCGATCTGCGCAGCCACGAACTGCGCCTGGATATCGAACAGGCCGATCCGGTGGAAGGCCTGCTGCAACTGTTCGATTTCATGAACGACCATTTCGAGGGCAACCAGCATCTGGTCCGGCTGCTGACCAACGAAAACCTGCTGAAGGCGCGGTTCATGAAGACGTCGTCGCGCATCCGCGAGATGTCGTCGCCGGTGCTGGTGATGATTTCCCGCCTGCTGGAACGCGGCGGCGCGGCCGGGCTGCTGGTGCCGGAACTGGATCCCTTGCGGGTCTATGTCCTGATGGTGGCGCTGAGCCAGTTCCACCTGTCGAACGTGCACACCCTGTCGGTGATCTTCGACCGCGACCTGGCCGACCCGGCCTGGCGGGCGGCGCGCAAGGCCGATGCGCGCCGCATGCTGGCAAACTTCCTGGGCCCTACTTGATGCCGGCCCGCATGAAGCTCTGCACGAACTGACGCTGGAACAGCAGGAACGCGATCAGCAGCGGCCCCGAGGTGATCAGGGTTGCCGCCGTGATGATCGCCCAGTCGATGCCCTGGTCGACCGAGGCGAAGACCTGCAGGCCCACGGTCAGCGGCCGGGCGGTGACCGAATTGGTGACGATCAGCGGCCACAGGAAGTTGTTCCAGTGATAGCTGACCGAGACCAGCGCATAGGCCAGATAGACCGGCTTGGCCAGCGGGACATAGACCTTCCACAGGATCTGCACCGGGCCGCAGCCTTCGACCCGCGCGGCCTCGTCCAGTTCCTTGGGCACCGTCTTGAAGGTCTGGCGCAGCAGGAAGATGCCGAAGGCCGAGGCCATGTAGGGCAGCCCGATGCCGAAGATGGTGTCGAGCAGCCCCATCTTGGACAAGGTCTGGTAATTTTCGACGATCAGCACGTCGGGCATGATCATCAGCTGGACCAGCACCAGCAGGAAAGCGACCGTCTTGCCCCAGAAATCGAAGCGGGCGAACGCATAGCCGGCGAATGTGCACAATACCAGCTGGCCGGCCAGCACCAGGGTGCACAAAAGCACGGTGTTCAGGATGTAGCGCGCGAACGGCGCGGCCTCCCACGCGGTCACCAGGTTCTGCAGGGTCCAGGGCGCGGTCAGGTCGAACCGGGTCGAGAATTCGGTCGGATGCAGCGCGGTCCAGAAGGCATAGACCAGCGGCAGGATCCAGACGATCCCCAGGACCCAGGCGGCGATGGTTTCGATCGCGCGGTTCATTGGTAATGCGTCCGCTTGTCGAGATAGGTGAACTGGAACACCGCGACCGCAGCCAGCAGGACCAGCAGCACGACCGTCAGGGTCGAGGCATAGGCCGTATCCCAGAACTTGAACCCGATCTCGTAGATATAGAACAGCAGCAGCGACGAGGCATTGTCGGGCCCGCCCTTGGTCATCACCACGACATGGTCGACCAGGCGGAAGGCGCCGATCACGGCGTTGATCAGCACGAACAGGGTCGTGGGCATCAGCAAGGGCCAGGTGATGCGGCGGAACACCGTCCAGCGCGACGCGCCCTCGAGCGAGGCGGCCTCGTACAGGCTGGGGTTGATGCCTTGCAGGGCGGCCAGATAGAAGATCATGAAGAAACCGGCCTCCTTCCATACCGTCACCACCATCAGGCAGTAGAGGGCGGTCGACTGCTGGCCCAGCCAGTTGACGGCGGCACCGCCGAACAGGCCGCGGACCTGGTCGATCAGGCCGTAATCGGGGGTGAAGAAGAACATCCAGATATTGGCCACCGCGATCATCGGCAGCACCGTCGGCGTGAAATAGGCCATGCGCAGGAAACCGCGGCCCTTCAGCTTTTCATTGACCAGCAGCGCCATGACGATGGCCAGCGCGATCGAGGCCGGGATCGTCCAGGCGGCAAACAGCATGTTGTTGCCGAGCACCCGCCAGAAGATCGGGTCCTCGATCAGCGTCTCGTACTGCATCAGCCCGACGAAGCGGGCCGGCCGCGTCCCCTTGGGCGTCGACATGAACGAGTCGATGAAGGCCGCGACCATCGGATAATGGGTGAAGGCGACCAGCAGCACTGCCGCGGGCAGCAGCATCAGCCAACCGTAGATATGCGCGCTGTAGCGTGTCTGCATGACGATCGGGGGCACCGGCGATCAACCCGGTGCCCCCTGCACTCCCCTGTCTTTTATCGGCTTACTTGTACTGCTTCAGGATGCGGTCGGCTTCGCGCTGGGCATCCTTCATCGCCGCGTCGGGCGCCTTGGTGCCGGTCAGCGCGGCCTGCAGGTTGTCGTTCAGCGCCTTGGTGACGCGCTGGTTGTCGTGGGTCGACAATTCGGCCACGGCATCCTTCAGCTGGTCGCGGGCGACGGCGGCCGGCGGGAAGGTGGCGACGTAATCCTTCATCACCTTGGTTTCCCAGGCCGCCGGGCTGACCGCGACGTAACCGGTGTCGATGCCCCATTGCGCGGCGCGCTCGGGCTGGGTCATCCACTTGGCAAAGGCGAAGGCGGCTTCGCGCTGGGCCGGGGTGGCCTTCTTGAAGACGTAGAAATTGCCGCCGCCGGTCGGCGAACCGTACCGCTTGCCAGCCGGCAGGACGCCGACGCCGAAATCGAACTTGGCGTTGGTCTTGACGTTGGTCAGGTTGCCGGTGGTGGTCCACATCATGGCGACCTTGCGCTCGAAGAAGTCCTTCGGCGTGGTGCCCCATTCGACGATGCCGGGGGGATGGACCTTGTACTTGGCCGACAGGTCGATCCAGTACTGCAGCGCCTGGACGACGCCCGGCTTGTCGTAATAGACCTCGTTGCCGGCCTGGTTCATCAGGATGGCATCGGCCTGGGTGGTCAGGCCCTGGAACAGCCAGTACGGAAAGCCGGACGACGGGATCTGGATGCCCCACTGGGTCACGTTGCCCGAGGCGTCGCGCTTGGTCAGCTTCTGGGCGAAGGCGACCTGCTCGTCCCAGTTCTTGGGCGGCACGTCCGGGTTCAGCCCGGCTTCCTTGAAGGCTTCCTTGTTCCAGTACAGCACGACGGTCGACCGCTGGAACGGAATGCCCCAGGTCTTGCCGCCGGTCTGGCTGTTTTCCATGAAGGCCGGATAGAACGACTTCATCCACGCCTTGTCGTCGTCGGTCTTGGCGAAGTCGTCGAACGGGACGATCGCGTCCTCGTCGATCAGCGTGAACATGTCGGTCGACAGCAGGATCGAGACCTGCGGGGGCTCGTTGCCCTTCAGCGCGGTCAGGACCTTGGTGATCGTGTCCTGGTAGGTGCCGGCATAGACCGGCTTGATCTTGACGTTCGGGTTTTCCTTCTCGAAGGCCTGCGCCATGCCGTCGATGATCTTGGTCACCGGGCCGCCCACGGCGACCGGATAATAGAAGCTGAGCTCGACCGGCTGGGCATTCGCCCCGCCGATGCCGACAACGGTCACGAGCGCCAGGCCCGCGACGCTGCCCTTCAACCAATGCATCATGTTCCCACTCCCCTGTGGCGATTACCCTGTGGCGATACGGTCAGTCGTCGTCACGACGCCGGCCCGTACCGGCGTCGAACAGATGGGCCGCCCCGTCGGTCCAGCCGACGCGGACGGCCGTACCGGGCGGCATCAGCCGGTTGCCGGCGCAACGGATCAGCGCGGTCTCGGTCCCGATACGACAGGCGACGATGGTGTCCGCCCCGAAATATTCCGAGCTTTCGACGATCGCCCCCAGCCCCTCGGCCCCGTCGACGGCCAGCACCATGTCCTCGGGCCGCACGCCCAGGACCAGGCCGGTGCCGCCGCCGGCACCGATCACCGCCAGGGGGTCGCCCTTGATGCAGGCGCCATGCGGGCCGTCGGCCAGGGCCAGGCGGTTCATCGGCGGCGTGCCGATGAATGCGGCGACGAACAGCGTAGCCGGGCGGGCATACAGCTCGGCCGGGGTCGCGTCCTGCTCGACCCGGCCGTCGCGCAGCAGCACGACCTGGTCGGCCATGCTCATCGCTTCGGTCTGGTCGTGGGTCACGTAGATCATGGTGACGCCAAGCTCGCGCTGCAGCCCGCGGATCTCGCGGCGCATGTCCTGGCGCAGCTGGGCGTCCAGGTTGGACAGGGGCTCGTCCATCAGGCAGACGGGCTGTTCGGCGATGATGGCGCGGCCCAGCGCCACGCGTTGCTGCTGGCCGCCCGACAACTGGCCGGGCTTGCGTTCCAGCAAATGACCGATGGCCAACAGTTCGGCGACACGCTTCAGCCGGCGTTCGCGGTCGGCCGCAGCCACCTTGCGCACCTTCAGCCCGAACAGGATGTTTTCGCGCACGTCCAGATGGGGGAACAGCGCGTAGTTCTGGAAGACCATCGCCAGGTGACGGCGCGCCGGCGGCAGCCGGGTCACATCCTCGCCGCCGATGCGGATCGTGCCTTCGGTGGTTTCCTCCAGCCCCGCGATCAGGCGCAGCAAGGTCGACTTGCCGCAGCCCGACGGGCCCAGCAGGACCACCAGGCTGCCCTGGGGTGCCGTCAGGTTGATGCCGTCGACCGCCCTGGTGGTGCCCCAGTGCTTGGCCACGCCGCGTAGTTCGATTGCCGACAGACTCGCCTCCCCCAGACGCAAAGACTAAAGCGCCGGTCCCGTGACAGCGCTGTAACAAGTCCTCTTTACATTCTTATGACTGTTCTATGACAGTCCAGCGGCCGATGTCACCAATCTATCGAGGGCCCTGGCCAACTGGCGGCGATCACGGGCGGCCGCCAGGCACAGGCGCACGCCGTCCGGCCCCGACCGGCCGACGGCAAAGGCCGAGGCGGCGCTGAGGGCGACGCCCTGTTCCAGCGCCGCGGCGGCCAGGCGGTCGCCATCGACATGGGCCAGCCACAGATGCGGGCCGATGCCCGGCGCGATGCCCAGCGCGGCCGCCGCCAGGCGCTGGCGCGCGGCGATTTCGCGCATCTGCCAGCGCACCCGGCGGGCCGCCGTTCCGTCGCCGATCCAGCGCGCGGCCAGCGCCAGCATGACCGGGGCGATCTGCCAGGTGGTTGCATGCCCCTCGGCCGCCAGCCCGACGATCACCCGCGGCGGGGCCGCGACGAAGCCGAAGCGCAGGCCCGGCGCCACCGCCTTGGACAGGCTGGATACCAGCACCGCGCGATCGGGAACCAAGGCCGACAACGGCGGCATGTCGGTCAACGGGCCATAGACGTCGTCCTCGACCAGGGTCAGGTCGGCCCGCGCCAGCACGGCCGCCACCTCGGCCTGCCGCGCCGGCCCCATCAGCGCCCCGGTCGGGTTCTGCAGGCAGGGCGTCAGCACCGCGACCCGCGCGCCCGAGGCGCGGGCGGCGCGGTCCAGATCGGCCGGCACCACGCCTTCGGCATCCAGTGCCACCGGCACCAGGCGCAGGCCGAATTGCCGCGCGGCGGCCAGCAGGCCGGGAAAGGTCAGCGCCTCGGCCAGTACCGCATCGCCCGGCCGGGTCAGCAGGCCCAGCACGGCGGCAAGCCCGGCTTGCGCCCCGGCGGCCAGCGTCACCCGGTCGGCCGGCACCGGCCAGCTGCGTTCGGCCAGCCAGGCGCCTGCGGCCAGCCGGCCGCGGGCCAAAGCGGGGCCGGCGGCATAACCCAGCGTGTCGGCCCCCAGCCCCTCGGCCGCCATCGCGGCCAGGGTTTCGGCGAAGCTGCGGTCCGTGGGGTCGATCGCCGGCAGGTTGACGGCCAAGTCTATGACGCCGGTCGCCTGGCGCGGGCCGAACAGTTCCGGGCCGCAGGGGTCGGCCCTGACATAGGTGCCGCGGCCGACCTCGCCCCCCACCAGGCCCTGGCGCGCCGCCTCGCGATAGGCTTCGGTGACCGTCGCGACATTGATGCCCAGCCGCCAGGCCAGGTCGCGCTGGGGCGGCAGGCGGTCGCCCGGCCGCAACCGCCCGGCGGCGATGTCGGCAGCCAGGGCCGCGGCGATCGCGCGGTATTTCACCGGATCGCGGCCGGTCAGGTCGGGCAGCCAGGGTGCGCGGGCCATGGATTGCGTCCCATACAATGTCCAGATTGACCAATACAATTTCCGCAGGCAGGGTCAAGGTCAAGAACGATCGATGTCCGACCTTGAACGGGATAAGCATGTTTTCCCATGACCAGCTGACCGCCGCCGCCGCCCTGGTGCATGGCGCGATGTCGCCGACACCGCAGATCGCCTGGCCGCTGCTGTCCCGGCGCGTCGGTGCCGAAGTGTGGGTCAAGCACGAGAACCACACGCCGATCGGCGCCTTCAAGGTGCGCGGCGGCATCGTCCATCTCGACCGGCTGAAGCGCGAACAGCCCGGCCTGCCCGGCATCGTCAGCGCCACCCGCGGCAATCACGGCCAGAGCATCGGCCTGGCCGCCATGAAACTGGGCCTGAAGGCCACGATCGTGGTGCCCGAGGGCAATTCGGTCGAAAAGAACCGGGCGATGCGCGCCCTGGGCGTCGAACTGGTCGAGGCTGGCCATGATTTCGAGGCCAGCCGGGCCACCGCCGCCCGCATCGGCGAGGAACGCGGTTATGTCATGGTGCCGCCGTTCGTGCCCGACCTGATGCTGGGGGTGGCGACCTATGCGCTGGAATTCCTGACCGCCGCCCAAGACCTCGATACCGTCTATGTCCCGATCGGCATGGGGTCGGGCATCTGCGGCATGATCCGCACCCGCGACCTGTTGGGCCTGAAGACCGAAATCGTCGGCGTGGTGGCCGAGGGGGCGCCGGCCTATGCCCTGTCGTTTGCCGCCGGCAAGCCGATCGCCACCAACCAGGCGGTGACGATGGCCGACGGCCTGGCCTGCCGCAACCCCGATCCCGCGGCATTCGAGATCATCGCCAAGGGTGCGGCGCGCATCGTTACCGTGTCCGACGATGAAATCGCCCAGGCGATCCGCATCTATTACGCCGACACCCACAATCTGGCCGAGGGGGCGGGTGCCGCGGGGCTGGCCGCACTGATCCAGGAACGCGACGCGATGCGCGGAAAAAAGGTTGGCATTATCCTGTCGGGCGGCAATATCGACCGCGACCTGTTCCTGTCCATCCTGAGTGCATCAGACGAGGCAAAATGACCAACCCGGCGTACAAGGCGGTTCTGTGGGATTTCGGCGGCGTGATTCTGGACAGCCCGTTCACCGCCTTCAACCGCTATGAGGAAGCGCACGGCCTGCCGCGCGACTTCCTGCGCCGGGTCAATTCGGTCAATCCCGACAACAATGCCTGGGCCAGGCTGGAACGGTCGGCGGTCACGCCGGAAGAATTCGACGGGCTGTTCGCCGCGGAATCGGAAGCGCTGGGCCACCGCGTGCCCGGCGCCGACATCCTGCCGCTGCTGTCGGGTTCGGTGCGGCCCGAAATGGTCGAGGCGTTGCGCCGCGTCCGCCGCCATTACCGCATCGCCTGCCTGACCAACAACGTCGCCACCGGCAGCGGCCCGGGCATGGCCCGCGATCCGCACAAGGCGGCCGATATCGCCGAAGTGATGACGCTGTTCGAACAGGTCTTCGAATCCTCGAAGGTCGGCACCCGCAAGCCCGACCCGGTGTTCTACGAACATGCCTGCACGACGCTGGGCGTCGATCCGGCCGAATGCATCTACCTGGACGACCTCGGCATCAACCTGAAGCCGGCCAAGGCGATGGGCATGACCACGATCAAGGTGCTGGACGCGCCCCAGGCCCTGGTCGAACTGGAAGCGCTGCTGGACCTGCCGCTGCGCTGACCGGATTACCTAGCCGCCCAGCCGGTTCCAGGTGATCGCGCGGCTGCGCCAGTGGCCCTCGATCGCCTGGGTGAAATCGGCGCGCACCAGCTTGGCGCGCGACAGGCAGTGGTCGTCATCGTCCCGACGGATCACCAGCCCTTCGGGCGGCCCCTGGCGATAGCGGCTGGGCACGCTGGCCAGCATATCCTTCAGCAGCGGCACGGTGAACCGACCCTCGGCCAGGCGCGGCACGTGGTTGAAGCCCAGCGCCTCGGCCATCGTATTGCGGCGCGCGGTACTCCAGAAACACTGGTGGGCGCGGTCATAGACGTCGAACAGCAGGAACCAGTCCGGCAGCCGGTCGTAATCCAGCGAATGGACCGCCGCGCACCATTCGCCGAACAGGATCAATTCCGGTGTCAGCACCCGTTCCAGCGCCTCGCCATGCTGGGCGATCCAGGCGGGCAGTCGCGCGAACTGGCCGGAATATGGCGGGATCAGGTATTGGCCGCGGTTCTGGGCGCGCAACTCGCCGCCTTCGCCCAGCGACAGGCCGAGATTGGCGCCGTCGACCTTTTCCTCGACGCTCACCTCGTCCGACAACAAGGTCGTGACCTCCGCCCCTGTCAGCACCTTGTCGTCGCGCGGCTTGCCCGGCCCCAGCCAGGCGATATGGGGCGTGTGCGGGAAACGGAAGAATTCGGTCATGGCAGGGGCATCCGCGGCGGCGGCCGATCGGGGAATTTGGTCTCATAGAACCGGCAGGCGTCGTCGGGGCACAGGAAATCGACGCGGATGCCGGCTTCCTGCAAGTCAGGCCACCAGTCGATCCATTTGCAGTCGGCGGCCTGCCACACCGTGGGCCGGTCGGGATGGGCCAGCGCCACGGCGGCGAACTTGCGGTCGGACGGATCGAACCGGTCCTGCAGGTCGCCCGCCGGAAACTCGGCGAAACTGTCGGGGCCGGTTTCGGTAATCGCGACCTCCCTTACGCGCGCCGGATTGCGCCGGTTCTGCAGCAGCCATTTGAGAAAGGCATCGCCCACACCGCGCGGCCGGTCGGGATTGGTCTTGTGCAGATATTCGCCCAGGATGCGGAAGCCGTCGTCGATCACGGTGACGCCTGACTTCTGCTGGCGCAGCAGGCGGTCGATGCAGGCCTTGCGGCAATCGGCCGAGACATCGTCATGCGCGCCGTTGGCGACCAGCAGCACGTTGGTATCGATCACGACTTCCGTCACGGGCGGTCCAGCGCGGCCAGGGCGCGGGCAGCGATGTCGCCCATCTCGTCGCCGAAGAAATTCTCGGGCCAGTTCAGGATCTCGCCGGTGGCGTCGAGCTGCAGCGTTTCCAGTTCCGCCCCGCCCCGGTCGTTGCGCACGAAATAGACGGCAACGTCGGCGCGCGACACGCGGCGTTCGGCGATGCGCCGTTGCAGCCGGGTCAGGAAATGTTCCGAATGGGTTTCGACCACCAGCTGCACGCCGCGCGGCCCGCCGCCTTCATGAGCCTGGATCGCCCCGATGAACACGTCGGCCAGGTTCGACTGGGCCATCGGATGCAGGTGGATTTCGGGCTGCTCCATCCAGACCGTGGCGCCCGGCGGCGCGTAGAAGGCCTGGACCAGCGCGGGCAATACCTGCGACACACCGAAACCGACATCGGTCAGCCGCGCCTCGGGGCTGCCCGGATGGGTGCGGACCAGCACTTCGTATTCGGTGCGGCCCGTGGCGACCGGCTGGACGCGGAACGACTGGATGATGCCCAGTTCGGCCAGCAGACCGGCGATCAGCACATCGAAGGGCTGGTCGGGCTGGCCCGGCCCCAGGGCGATGCGGCGCCCCTGGCCTGCGGCGGCCAGCAGGGCGGCGACCGCATATTCGCCCTGGCCGCCCACATCCTCGGGGTTTTCGCCGGCCCATTGATAGACCCGGCGCGGCGCCCCGCGCAGCGGGCCCAGATGGGACAGCCCGTCCAGCAACCGTTCGGTTTCCAGGACGAAATCGGCCAGGAAATCGGCGTTGCGGTAATGCAGCAGGGTGCGATCGGCGAACCGATAGAATTTCTCGGGCGGTTCCGCCGGCCAGCGGCGGCCAGGGGCGGGCTCGAGGAACAGGGGCGTGCAATCCAGACTGCACGGATCGCGGCGATGAAGAATGTTCAGCACAGCCCGATCGCCCCGCATCAGGGCATAACGCACGCTGTCGGTCTGCGGCTGGCCGGCGGCATCGGCGCGCAGTTCGGCGGCCAGCATGATCCCGTCGCCGGCATAGGTCTCGCCGGGGTTGGCGGAATTCTCGACCGTCAGGCCCCGGGTCAGCTTCCAGCGCAGCGCGAACGCCAGCGCCCGCGTCAGGTCATGGCCGTGCAGGCAATCGGCAAAGGTGCCGAGGTCGACCAGCGAGCCGGCATCGCCCAGATGCAGCGCGCGGCGGCGATCGGACATCTGCACGGTCTGCTTCAGTGCCAGCAACAACTGTCCAAGAGAAGATTTTCCGGAACTGTTCGCGCCGAAGACGATTGTCAACGGCGCCAGCCTGACCGGGCCGGTGTCGCGCCACGCCTTGAAGTTCTCGATGCGAAGTTCCGTCAACATGCTTCAAGCTTGATGCCCCAACCCGGCGGCAATGGCAACCGGCATGCGCCATTCCTTTACGGGTGCCGTCAGGCGCCATAGTGTTACGCCGATTTGATCAGCCTAGGGGGCGACTCGATGAGCAAGGGCCTGCGTCTTTCCGAGAAATGGTTTCAACGCGGGCTGTGGCTGATCGCCGTCATCTTTGCGCTGTTCCTGATCGGGCTGGGCGGGCTTATCGTCGACGACCTGCCCTCGGTCGAACGCAGCTATCGTGTCGCCGATTTCGTCGACGAAAACGCGGCCCAACCCTTGCGCACCGAAATGGAGCGCATCGACGCCGAACTGACCGCCAACGAAGACAAGCTGGCCATCGCCCGCCAGGTGGCGACGGGCGCCGCCGGCGACGCGCGCGAGGGCGCGCAAAGCTTTGCCAACTGGCTGAAGACCCGCACCGCCACCGGCAGCGCCGACCAGGATGCCGAGTTGCTGGAACGCACAAGGCGCCAGGACGGGCTGGTCGCCCGCCAGCGCGCCGCCGAGCGCGAGGTCGAGGCGCTGATCCAGGCCGAAAACGACCTGCATACCCAGCGCGAGCGCGCGGCCGACCGGCTGAACGGCCTGCAGGAACAGGCGGGCGAACGGCTGTTCGAAGCCCAGCGCGCGCAGGAAATGCGCATCTTCGGCATCCGCCTGGCCTTCACCCTGCCGCCCCTGCTGATCGCGGGCTGGCTGTTTGCGAAATACCGCAAAAGCACCTACTGGCCGTTCGTGTGGGGCTTCATCTTCTTCGCGCTGTTCGGCTTCTTCGTCGAACTGGTCCCCTATCTGCCGTCCTATGGCGGGTATGTGCGTTATGCGGTCGGCATCATCGTCACGCTGGTGGCCGGGCGTTACCTGATCGTGGCGCTGCAAGGCTATCTGGCGCGCCAGCGCGAGGCCGAGGCCCAGCCCGACGAACAGCGGCGCGAATCCCTCGATTACGAACTGGCCCATACCCGGATGATCAAGAACATCTGCCCGGGCTGCGAACGGCCGATCGACACCGCCGACACGACCCGCAATTTCTGCACCCATTGCGGCATCTGCCTGTTCGACCACTGCCAGGCCTGCTCGGCCCGGAAGAACGCCTTCGCGCGCTATTGCTTTTCCTGCGGTACCCCGGCCCGGACCGAGACGCGGCCGGCCGCGCCGCCCGCCGGCCCGACGGGCGAAACCGTACCGCCGTTGGCCAGCGGCGGCCCCCTGGCCGGGCCGGTCCCCGATCCGACGGGCTGAGCGAGGGGGCTTTCACGCCACCGTCATGCTCCTGTAACATGGCTGCGCTCAATAGCGGGGCATCCAGCCCTGGAATCAGGAAGCCCATGATGCGCGCCCGCCTTGCTTCTTTCGCCGCCGTCCTGGCCATGACGGCCTTTTCCGGCGTAGCGCTTGCCCAGGACGGCAAGCTGGTCGTCTATACCTCGCAGCCCTCCGACCAGATGGCCGAGGTGGTCAAGGCGTTCAACGCCGATTACCCCGATGTCAGGATCGAGCTGTTCCGGTCGGGCACGACCGAGGTGATGAGCAAGCTGAAGGCCGAGTTCGCCGCCGGCAGCCCGCAGGCCGACGTCGTGCTGATCGCCGACGCGGTCGCGGCGACCCAGTTGAAGCAGGAAGGCCGCCTGCAACCCTACCCCGAGGCCCCGGTCGCCCGCCTGCCCAAGGCGCTGGTCGATCCGGACATGACCTTCTTCGGCACCAAGCTGATCACGACCGGCATCGTCTACAACACCAAGCTGGTGCAGAAGGCGCCGACGTCGTGGAACGACCTGCTGGCGGCCGACGCCGCCAAGTCGTCGATCATGCCGAGCCCGCTTTATTCCGGCGCGGCCGCCATCCATGTCGGCACCGTGGTACAGCAGCCGGCCTTCGGCTGGGCCTGGTTCGAGAAGCTGGCCGATGGCGGCGGCACCGCCGGCAAGGGCAACGGGTCGATCATCGACGCCGTCGCCCGCGGCGAGAAGGCCTATGGCATCATCGTCGAATACATGGCCTACAACGCCGCCGCCAAGGGATCGCCGGTCGCCTTTGCCTTCCCCGCCGAGGGTATCACCGCGGTGACCCAGCCTGTGGCGATCCTGAAGACGACCAGGAACCTGCCCGCCGCCAAGGCCTTCGTGAACTGGCAGTTGGGCGAGGCGGCGCAGCGCCAGTCGGTCGGTCAGGGTTATTTCCCGATCCTGCCCGAACTGGCCCCGCCGGCGGGTTATCCGTCGGCGGCCAGCCTGAAGATCATCGAGGCCGACCCCGCCCGCCTGCTGGCCGAGGACGAGCGCAACAAGAAGAAGTTCGCAGACCTGTACGGTGGTTGACGCCAGCCTTTCCGGCCCTGCCCCGCGCCGCCGGCCGTTCCGCCTGGACCCGGCGGCGCTGCTGCTTGTCCTGCTGGGCCTTTATGTCGGCATTCTGATCGTCTGGCCGCTGGGCCGGCTGGTGGCCGAGGCGATCACCGCCCCCGGAGGCCTGATCGCCGAGGTCTGGTCGTCGCGCGCCACCCGGCGCGCGCTGGCCAACACGCTGGAATCGGGGTTGTGGGCCACGGTGCTGGCCACCCTGCTGGGCACGGGATTTGCGCTGCTGCTGGCCCTGACCGACCTGCGCGGGCGCGGCATCGTCGCCTTCCTGCTGCTGGTGCCGCTGCTGATCCCGCCGCAGATCACCGCGATGGCCTGGGCCGACCTGGTCGGGCCGGGCAGCCCGGTCCTGGACCTGATCGGCTTGGCCCCGCCGCCCGGCAGCGCCAACCCACTGCATTCGGGCGCCGGCGTCGCCCTGGTCATGGGCGTCGAACACATGACCATCGTCTTCCTGGCCGTGATGGCCGGCGCCCGCCAGATGCCGCGCGACCTGATCGAGGCGGCACGGCTGAACGGGGCCGGGCCGTGGCGCGCCCTGCGCCGCATCATCCTGCCGCTGCTGCGGCCGGCAATCCTGTCGGGCGCAGCACTCGCCTTCGTCGCCGCCATCGGCAATTTCGGCGTGCCCGCGCTGCTGGGCATTCCCGGCCGCTATCCTACCCTGACCACGCTGGTCTATCAGCGCCTGAACGGGTTCGGCCCCAGCGTATTGGCCGAGGTGGCCGCCATTGCCCTGCTGCTGATGCTGATCGCGGGCGCGGGCCTGGCCCTGCGCGGCCTGGCGGCCCGCGGGGCACAGGTCGCCGTCGACCGTGTCGGCCCGGCGCTGCAGCCTTTCGCGCTTGGCCGCCTGCGCCGGCCTGCCGAGATTGCGGCCTGGATGCTGGCCGGCCTGCTGGCCCTGCTGCCGCTGGCGGCATTGATCGGCACCGCGCTGGTGCCGGCGCTGGGCGTGCCGCTGACCTGGGACACCATCACCCTGGCCAATCTGCGCCTCGTCCTGTTCGAGCAGGAAGCGACACAGCGTGCTTTGGCCAATTCGCTGCTGCTGGCGGGCATCGCCGCGGTGATCAGCGCCGTCGTGGCGCTGCCGCTGGGTTATCTGGCGGTATTCCGCCGCTCGGCCGCGGCCCGCGCGCTGGACCTGATCGTCGACGCGCCCTATGCCATTCCCGGCATTGCGCTGGCCATCGCGCTGATCCTGGTGTTCCTGAAACCGTTGCCGGTGATCGGGATCAGCCTGTACGGCACGCTGGCCATCCTGGCCGTCGCCTATCTGTCGCGGTTCCTCAGCCTGGCCTTGCGGCCGACGGCCGCAGCCTTCGCCCAGATCGACCCGGCGCTGGAAGAAGCCGCCGCGATCGCGGGGGCAGGCCTGTTGCGCCGGCTGGCACGCATCCTGGCGCCGCAGGCCGCCGCTGCAGCAGCAGCCGGCGCGGTTCTGGTGTTCATCAACGCCGCCAACGAGCTGACCCTGTCGGCCCTGCTGTGGTCGTCGGGGCATGAGACCTTGGGGGTCACCGTGTTTTCGCTGCATTACGAGGGCAATGCCCCGGCTGCCGCCGCGATGGCGCTGGTCTCGGTCGCCGTCGTGCTGACACTGGCCGGGCTGCTGGCGCGGCTGGGCCGCCATCTGCCGCGGGGGACATTGCCGTGGCAGGCCTGAACCTGGACGGCGTCGTCAGGCGCTTCGGCCCGACGCTGGCGGTCGACCGCGTCACGCTGGATGTCGCCGACGGCAGTTTCGTCGCCCTGCTGGGGCCATCGGGCTGCGGCAAGACCACGCTGCTGCGGCTGATCGCCGGGTTCGAGGCACCCGACGAGGGCCGCATCGCCATCGGCGGCGACGACGTTACCGGCCTGCCGCCCGAGGCCCGCGACCTGGGCATGGTGTTCCAGTCCTATGCGCTGTGGCCGCATATGACGGTGGCCGAGAATGTCGGGTTCGCCAAGGCCTTGTGGACCCTGCCCAGGGCCGAGGCCGCTGCCCGGGTCGAGGCGGCCCTGGACCTGGTCGGCCTGGCCGGCCACGCCCGCCGCCGCCCGGCCGAACTGTCGGGCGGCCAGCGCCAGCGGGTGGCCCTGGCCCGCTGTTTTGCCAAGCGGCCGCGCGTCGTGCTGCTGGACGAGCCGCTGGCCAATCTCGATGCGCATCTGCGCGAGGCGATGCTGGTCGAATTCCGCCGTTTCCACCGCGAGACCGGCGCGACCTTCATCTACGTCACCCATGACCAGGCCGAGGCGATGTCGCTGGCCGACCGCATTGCGGTCATGAACGCCGGCCGGCTGGAACAGGTCGCCGCCCCCGAACGGCTTTACGCCGAACCGGCCACCGCGATGGTTGCGGCCTTCGTCGGTGCAGGCCAGCTGGTACCGGTCACCGTGGCCGGCAGCACCGCGCCGGGCCGGCTGGCCGCGACGTTATGGGGCCAGGGGGTCGAACTGCGCGGCCATGACGTCGCCGGCCCCGCCACCGCCTGCCTGCGGCCGCGCGACCTGGGCCTGACGGATGCCGACGCGCCGGGCGCCATTCCCGCCCGGCTGGCCCTGGCGACCTATCAGGGCGGCTACTGGTATCTGGATCTGGTGCCCGAAGCCGATGCGTCCTGCCCGTTGCGGCTGGAAAGCGACCGGCCGCCCCCTGGCCAGGGCAGCCGGCTGGGCGTCACCTTGCGCGACGGCTGGGTCCTGCCGGGCGGTTAGGCCGCTTCGACACCCTTCCAGGTGAAACCCGCCGCGTCGATCGCGGCGCCGATGGCCGCCGGTTCGGTGCCGCCGCGGACGGTGACACGACCGCGATCGAGATCGACGGCGACCGAGGCGCCGGGGTCCAGCCGCTGCACCGCGCGGGTCACCGACCGGGCGCAGCCGTCGCAGGTCATCCCCTCGACCAGATGGATCGTGGTCTCGCTCATCGCCTCGAACTCCTGAAATCAGTCCCCGCCGCAGACTGGCGCGAGCGCGTTTGATCTGCCACTAATTTCGGCATGAAACGCATCGATCATCTTGTCGTCGCGGTCCGCGACCTCGACGCCGCGGGCGACGTCTGCCGGCGCCTGGGGTTTCAGGTGGGCGCGCGCAACCGCCACCCCTGGGGTACCGAAAACCGCCTGGTCCAGTTCGCCTCGTCGTTCATCGAACTGATCACCGTCGGCGAAGGGGCGGAAATCACCCCGCACGGCCCCGGCGTCTTCAGTTTCGGCGCCTTCGTGCGCGATTACCTGGCACGCCGCGAGGGTCTGGCGATGCTGGTGCTGGACAGCAACGATGCACGCGCCGACGCCGCCCGTTTCGCCCAGGCCGGCATCGGCAGGTTCGAGCCGTTCCATTTCGAACGCAAGGGCCGCCGCCCCGACGGCCAGGAAACGCAAGTAGCCTTCACCCTGGCGTTCGCCAACCCGTCGCCCGAGGCCGCGTTCTTTGTCTGCCAGCAGCACTTCCCCGAGAATTTCTGGAACCCGGCCTTCCAGCGGCACGAGAACGGCGCGACCAACATCACCGCCGTCACCCTGGCCGCCCGTCGCGATTTTCTGGCGTCGTTCACCGGCGACGCCGACTGCCGCCTGACCGCCGGCGGGCGCCTTGAGCTGATCGCCGAGGCCGACCAGTCCGTCTTCACCGGCTTCACCGTCGGCGTGCCCGACATCGCCGCCCAGGCCGCCCTGCTGCAGGCGGCCGGCATTCCCTTCGCCGACCGCGGGGCCCGGCTTGCCCTGCCCGCCTTCGGCACGACCCTGACGTTCGAGGAGATCTGAGTTGTCCGCGTCCTTCGATTTCGACGAGATCATCGACCGCAAGCATTCCCATTCGATGAAATGGGCGGTGCCGCACAAGCTGCTGGAAGCCGACGAGGCCGCGGCCGATCCGCTGCCGATGTGGGTCGCCGACATGGATTTCCGCGCGCCGCAACAGGTCCTGGATGCGCTGGCCGAAACCGTGCGCCACGGCGTGTTCGGGTATCCCGGCGGGGCGACGAAATCCTATCTGAAGGCCGTCACCGACTGGCAGGGCCGCCGCTTCGGCTGGGACGTAGCGCCCGAATGGATCGTGCAGACGGCCGGCATCGTCGCCACGCTGAAGACCATCATCCAGGCGTTCTCCAAGCCCGGCGATTCGATCCTGGTCCAGCCGCCGGTCTATGTGCATTTCCACCAGGATGCGATCATCAACGGCCGCCATCCCGTCATGGCGCCGCTGGTGCTGGACGGCGGACGGTATCGCTTCGATGCCAAGATCTTCGAGGCGGCGATTCGGCCCGACACCAGGATCTTCATCCTGTGCAACCCGCATAACCCCACCGGCAATGTCTGGTCCGAGGCCGACCTGCGCACCATGGGCGAGATCTGCCAGCGTCACGGCATCCTGGTGGTGGCGGACGAAATCCATCAGGATTTCGTGCTGAACCGCGATCTGCGCCACATCCCCTTCGCCACGCTGGGCCCGGCCTTCGCCGCCAATTCGATCACCTGCACCGCGCCGTCCAAGACCTTCAACCTGGCCGGGCTGCAATCGGCCAACGTGATCATCCCCGATGCGCGGGTCCGCGGCGAATTCACCCGCCAGCTCGACCGTAATTCGGGCCTGCTGGTCAACACGCTGGGCATGGTCGCGGCCGAGGCCGCCTATCAGTACGGCGAACCCTGGCTGGAAGCGCTGCTCGACTACATCAGGGGCAACCAGGCCCATTTCGCCGCCGCCATCCACCAGGGCACCCAGCGCCTGACCGTGCTGCCGGCCGATTCGCTCTACCTCGCCTGGATGGACTGCCGGGCACTCGACATGGCCGCCCCCGACCTGAACAAGTTCATGCTGACCCAGGCCCGCGTCTGGCTCGACAAGGGCCAGAAGTTCGGCCTTGAAGGACACGGCTTCATGCGCGTCAACCTGGGCTGCCCGCGCGCGACGGTCGACGAAGGGATCAGGCGGATTTTGTCGGTGGTCTGACACGCCGGACCACCGAAACCGGGGGCCGGCGCGCCAAACTTGACGGCAGGCTTCGCTTACGTGCAATTTCGGCCATCTATTTTACGCGAAAAGGATGGCCGATGCGGCGTGTATATGCAGTCTTGATCGCCCTGGCGGCATTGGCGGCGACGTCGGTACCCCCGGCATGGGCCGAGGTAATCTTCGAGCGGCGGGTCGGGCAATGGCGGCTCGCCGTTCATACCGAGCCGAACAGCCCCGCCTTCTCGCATTGCATGATCGACACACGGTACAAGAGTGGCACGCGGCTGGCGTTTTGGATGACCTACGACGACATCTTCTCGATGGGTATGTTCGATCTGCCTCCCGATCGGGCCTGGGCCAAGGTTTCCAAGATTCACTACCGGTTCGATGACCATCCGCCCCGTATCGCGACTGAGACCAGCAATGGCGCAACCCACCTGATCGCCAAGTTGCCCGAGGATCTGGACTTCATGACCCAGGTCAACGATGCCCGCGAGCTGCGGGTGACGACGGACGCCGGCGACCTGGGCTTCGCTATGAACGACTTGCGCCCCGCCTTCGAGGCAATGCTCGCCTGCCTGCTCGAAATGAGCGCGACGCGGACGAAATCCTGAGGCGTGAGCTCCAACAAAGAAAAAACGCCGCGCGAGGATTGCGTCGCGCGGCGTTGGGAGAGTGAGGGCAAACGAGACGGAGCGGACCCCGAACCCAGGGCATGGGCTGGAACCCCGTCACTGAGACTGATTTAATAGCGCCTCGCTACCTTTCAAGGGCGGGCCGCGATAATCCGGTCGGCCAGTTCGACGAAACCGTGGCCGCCCTCGCCCTCGGTCACATAGGCAGGGGGCTGGGTCAGCTGGTCGAGGTAGCGGCGGACATTGGCGACGCCGACGGCCAGCGGGAAAAAACCGAACATCGGCTGGTCGTTCGGGCTGTCCCCGGCATAGGCGACCTGGGCCTGGTCGGCCGGATCGTCGAGGTCCAGGCCGAACTGGTCGGCGAACAGGCGTTTGGACATCGCCAGCTTGTCCCATACGCCGAACCAGCCGTTGACGTGGATCGACGACACCTTGGCGACCGCCCCCGCCCCTTCGAACAGCGCCACGATCCGCCTGACCGCCTCGGGCGGCAGGGCCGGCACGTCCTCGCAGAAATCGATGGCGAGGTCGGCTTCGCGATAGGCCTGGTCGGAGGCCAGCGCGCAGCCGGGCACCGCCGCCAGGATCTCGGCCGACAGGCGGGTCAGCCGGGCCCGGTTGTCGGCGCGGGTGGCAGCGTCCAGCCAATGGCGCACCGTCATCTTCCGACTGCCCCGGTCATAAGCCATGGTCAGCGCGCCGTTCTCGCCCACCACGGCCGCGACCGGCCAGAAACGGGCGATCATGTCGCACCAGCCCGCCGGGCGGCCGGTGACCGGCACCACCTTGATGCCCGCCGCATCCAGCCGCCACAGCGCGGCATAGGCTTCGGGGCGCAGCTGGCCGTCGTCGGTCAGGGTATCGTCGATGTCGGTCAGGACGTAACGGACGCGGGCCAGGTCGGACGCCGGGCATTCGGCAAGGGGGCGCATGATCAGGTCACCGCCGCCCGGGCGCGGAATTCCGGCGCGTCCCAGCTGCCCGTCGCCAGGATGTTGTGCAGGATGGCGACCGCGTCGACCACGTCGACATGGCGGATATAGAGCGGCGCGAAGCCGAAGCGCAGCACGTCGGGCGCCCGGAAATCGCCGATCACGCCGCGCGCGATCAGGGCCTGCATGATCGCGTAGCCCTCGGGGTGGCGGAATGACACCTGGCTGCCGCGGCGGTCGGCGTCGCGCGGGCTGGCAAGGGTCAGGCCGTACTGGCCGCAATCGCGTTCGACCAGGGTGATGAAGCTTTCGCACAGCGCCACGCTTTTCGCCCGCAAGGCCGCCATGTCGACGCCGTCCCACAGGTCGAGGGCGGCATCCAGCGCCGAGAACGACAGGATCGGCTGGGTGCCGCACAGATTGCGCCTGATCCCGTCGGCCGCGCGGTAGTCGGTCACGAAATCGAACGGCCGGTCGTGGCCCCACCAGCCCGACAAGGGCGGGCGGATATCGGCTTGCAGGCGGCGGGCGACGAACAGGAAGGCCGGGGCGCCCGGCCCGCCGTTCAGGTACTTGTAGCCGCAGCCCACGGCGAGGTCGGCGCCGACGCCGTTCAGGTCGACCGGCAGCGCCCCGGCCGAATGGCACAGATCCCACAGCATCAGCGCGCCGGCCTTGTGCGTGGCGGCGGTGACCGCGGCCACGTCGTGACGGCGGCCGTCGCGGAAATCGACCTCGGTCAGCATGACCAGGGCCACGTTCTCGTCGATCGCCGCCAGCACCTGGTCGCGGTCGACGACGCGCATTTCCAGGCCCTGGCCCAAGAGGTCGGCGATGCCCTGGCCGATATAGAGGTCGGTGGGGAAATTGCCGCTGTCGGACAGGATCACGCGCCGGCCGGGGCGCAGGCGGGCGGCGGCCACCGACAGCTTGAACAGGTTGATCGAGGTCGAGTCGGCCGCCACCACCTCGTCGGCTTCGGCGCCGATCAGCCGGGCGATCTTGGCGCCGACCGTCGAGGGCAGGTCGAACCAGCCGGCAGTGTTCCAGCTGCGGATCAGGTCGTGCCCCCATTCCTGGTCGACGGCGCGGGCCACGCGATCGCGCGACCGGCGCGGCAACGGCCCCAGCGAATTGCCGTCCAGGTAGATCACGCCGTCGGGCAGCAGGAATTCGTCGCGCATGTGGCGCAGCGGATCGGTTTCGTCCTGCCGCTGGGCTGCCTGGCGGTCTGCGGTCATCTCGGGGGCCTCGTCACGTCGGTCGGAAAGATGGCCGCACCATAGGACCTCGGTCGCCGGCTTGACCAGCCGGTTTCGCTGGCCTGGCGGCGGGGCGCGTGCGAAAGACTACGCCATCGGAATAACCTCGAACGGGTAAGGGTAGTGCGTCTGCGTGGAGTAGTCATGGCCGGCCTGGCGGGGCTGGCGCTTGTGCTGGTCGTCATCGCCGTGGCCCTGCCGGCGGGGGCGGCCGATGATGCCCAGGACGAACAGGTGGTGCACAGCCTGGCCGAGGAATTCTATGGCCGGTCGACCGACGACATGGACCTGATGTGGCCGGGCGGCGTGCTGCGCGTGCTGGTGCCCTACAGCCGCACCAACTATTACGTCGACGACGGCGAGGCCGACGGGTTCGAATATCGCCTGCTGAAGAAATACGAAGCCTTCCTGAACCGGAACCGGCCGCGCGATGCCCGGGGGCATCGCATGCCGCCGATGCGGCTGGTGTTCGTGCCGACCCTGTTCGAAACGCTGTTCGACGACCTGGAAGGTGGACGGGGGTCGATCGCCGCGGCCTTCCTGACCCGGACCGATGCGCGCGAGCGGCGCGTCGCCTTCTCGCAACCCTATCTGTCCGGCGTCAGCGAGGTGCTGGTGACCGGCCACGGCGTCGACGCGGCGCCGGGCCTGGCGGGGCTGGCCGGCCGCACGATCACCGTGGCCCGCGGCACGACCTATGTCGATGAACTCGAACAGGCCAATCGCCGCCTGCTCGCCGAGGGGCGGGCGCCGATCAACATCCGGCTGGTGGGCGACGGCATCGCCGAGGAAGACCTGCTGGCCCTGATCGACCAGGGGCTGGTCGAGGCGACGATCTGCGATCAGCCGATCGCGACGGTCTGGCAACGCGTGCTGCCCCGGCTGAAAGTCCACGAGCAGGTCACGCTGGGCACCAGGGGCCGCATCGGTTTTGCCCTGCGCCCCGGCAACCCGCAATTGCGGGCCAGCCTGGACGCCTTCCTGCAGACCATGCCGCCCCGGGAGATCGAGAAGCTGGTCAGCGAAGTGGCCCGGCAGCTGCGCACCGAGGAAGCGGCCCAGCGCGAGACGCTGCGCCGCAACGGCCACCTGATGGAGATGGTCAAGACCGAGGCGGCGGCGGCCGGCATCGACTGGCGGCTGGTCGCCGCCCAGATCCGCAAGGAAAGCGGCTTCGATCCCAATGCGACCAGCCCCGCGGGGGCGGTCGGCCTGATGCAGCTGATGCCGCAGACGGCCGAGGAACTGGGCGTCACCGACCGCCGCGACCCGTTGCAGAGCATCCGGGGCGGCATCCGTTATCTGATCAAGCTGCGCGACGGCTATTTCACCGAGGACGGGCTGACGCCGATCGAACGCTGGCGCTTCGTGTTCGCCGGGTACAATGCCGGGCCGAACCGCATCAACCGCATCCGGCGCGGCGCCCCGCCGGCCGGCATCGATCCCGACCGGTATTTCAACGGGGTCGAGATGCTGGTGATCCGCCAGCGCCTGGCCGAAACCTATTTCTACGTCCGCCAGATCGAAGGCTATTACCTGGCCTATGCCCTCAAGGACCCGCCGGAATAGCGCGGTCCGGCAGACTGGCGGCGGTCCGCATCAGCCAGCGCCACAGCGCATCGGCATGGGTCGCCTCGGCCAGCAGGCCGAACCCGTCGCCGTCGCGCCAGATCGTCACCGGCAGGCGGGCCAGCAGGCTGCGGGCGCAGCGGTCCGGGCCGAACGCCGTCGGGCGCAGATCCAGCGGGCAACCATGGGCCAGCAACGCGGCAGGCCCGGGGCCGCCGATGTCGAGGCGCACGAAACCGTCGCCGATGCCACAGGCCCACAGCCCCGCGGCCTGATAACGCGCCACCAGCGCCGCCTCGTCGGTGCCCAGCACCAGCCATTGGCCGGGCGCCCACCACAGCGCCAGCGTATCTTCCTCGCGCCGCAGGGTGTTGGGCGTCGCGGGCAGGTCGGCGGCGCCGCTGCCCTGGACCCAGGCGATGGCCGGCAGCGGGCGGTCGCTGATGTCATGGGCCTCGGCATGCGGCCGGCCCGCGGCGAAATGGGCCAGCGCCGAACGGCGCGACAGCGGTTCAGCCATGCAGGCGTTCCCCCTTCGGATCGAAGAACGGCAGCGCCACGACACGCGCCATCAGGCGACGGCCCAGATGGTACAGTTCGACCGCCTCGCCAATGCGCTCGCGCCCGCCGCGCAGGCGCGCCAGCGCGATGCCGTGTCCCAGCGCTTCGGAAAAACAGGCCGAGGTGACGCGGCCGATGGCGGGCACCGGCAGGGCCACGCCCTGGCCGGGCAGGATCTGGGCGCCGACCGGCAGCACCAGCGCCGCATCGACCGCCACCAGCCCCACCAGTTGTTCGCGGTCGCCGCGCACCGCGTCGGGACGCAGCAACGAGCGCTTGCCGACGAAATCGCCCGCCTTGCGCGCGACCAGCGGGCCGAACCCGACATCGCCGGGCAGGCTGGTCCCGTCGGAATCGCTGCCGACATGGATGTAGCCCTTGTCGAGGCGCAGGCGCAGCCAGGCTTCGATGCCGATGGGCGTGACATCCTCGACCGCCAGCAGGCACCGCCACAGCGCCGGGCCGTAGCTGGCCGGCACGGTGACTTCGTACTGCACTTCGCCGGTGAAGCTGACGCGGGCGACGCGGGCCGGCACGCCGGCGATCGTGCCGTCGGCAAAGGCCATGTGGGGCAAGGCGGCGGGCGACAGGTCGATATCGGGCGCGACGCGCGCCAGCACCGCGCGCGCCTTCGGACCGGCCACGGCGATGCAGGCGAAGGCCTGGGTCAGGTTGGCCAGGCGGACGTCAAGGTCGGGCCATTCCCCCTGGCGCCATTCGTCGAGCCAGCGATAGACGCGCAGCGCCGCCCCCGATGACGGCGACAACAGGAACCGGTCGGGCCCCAGCCGGGCGACGACGCCGTCGTCCAGCACCACGCCGTGTTCGGTCAGCATGGCGCCATACCGGATACGGCCGGTCTTCAGACCGGCGATCGGCGTGCAATAGATGCGTTCCAGAAAGGTTTCGGCATCGCGGCCGAACACCTCGATCTTGCCCAGCGGCGTCGCATCGAACAGCACCGCGGCCTGGCGCGCCGCCCGCGCCTCGCGCCGCGCGGCACCATCCAGCCCTTCGCCCGGTCGCAAATAGGCGGCCGGGCGCGGCCAGGGGCCGAAATCCTCGAACAGCGCGCCGGCGGCGACATGATCGTCATGGGCCGGCAGGCGGCGGCGCGGCTGATAATCCTCGCCCACCGCATCGCCGGCCACCGCACCCATGGTGACCGCGACATAGGGCGGGCGGAAGGTGGTGGTGCCGACATCCGGGATCGACCGCGCGGTGGTCTCGGCCAGGATGGCCAGGCCCGCCAGGTTAGAGGTCTTGCCCTGGTCGGTCGCCATGCCGAGCGTGGTGTAGCGCTTGAGATGCTCGACCGAAGCATAGTTCTCGCGCGCGGCCAGGGCCACGTCGGCGGCGGTCACGTCGTTCTGGTAATCGACGAATTGCTTGCCGGAAGACGGCGGCAGCATCACCTGCCACAAGGCGCGGGGGGCGGCGACATGCGTGCCCGCGGCCTCGGGCGGCATCACGGTCGCCGATGCCCCCAGCGCCGCAGCCGCCTCGATGCCGGCGGCATGCCCCTCGCGCAGGGCCTGGGCCAGGGTGGTGGCGCCCGCGGCGGCGCCGGCCGAGGCATGGGCCTGGCGCGCCTGGCCGGGCAGGAATATTTGCGCCCCTTCGTCCCAACGCAGGCTGCCGCCGGCCTGGCGGTGCAGATGCACCGACGGCGTCCAGCCGCCCGACAGCGAGACCAGGTCGGCTTCCATCCAGCGCCCGCCGCCCCCGCCGATATCGCCGATACGCACCGCCGATACCCGGCCGCGGCCGCTGGTGCCCAGCGCGGTCACGCCGTCCAGCACCTTCAGCCCGCGCTCGCGCGCCCGGCGCGGCGCATCGCCATCGGCGCCGCGCCGGATGTCGGCCACCGCCGCGATCTCGATGCCGGCCTCGGCCAGCGCCAGGGCCGCGTCATAGGCGGAATCGTTGTTAGTGACGAAGATCGCCCGCCGGCCGCAGGCCACGGCATGGCGGCGCAGGTAATGCAGCGCGGCATCGGCCAGCATGACGCCGGGCCGGTCGTTATCGGGGAAGACCAGATGGCGTTCGATCGCGCCGGTCGCCAGGATCACGCGCCGGGCGCGGATCTGCCACAGGCGCTGCCGCGCCGGACCGCCGGGCGGCAGATGTTCCAGCACGGTGACCGCATTATGGTCGTAATAACCGATCGCGGTGGCACGGGTCAGGATGCGCAGCGGCGGCAGGCCGTCGACCAGCACGCCGAATTCGGCCCCGTCGATCAGCCCGCCGCGCCACAACAGGCTGCCGCCCAGTTCGGTGTCGCGCTCGACCAGCGTGACGTCGAGGCCGGCGGAAGCGGCGGCGCGGGCCGCAGCCAGCCCCGCCGGTCCCGACCCCACCACCAGCACGTCGCAATGATGATAGCGGCGCAGGTAACGGTCGGGGTCGGCCTCGACCGTCGCGGGCGCCGGCCCCAACCCGGCGGCGCGCCGGATATGCGGCTCGAAATAGCGCCAGCCCGGCCACATGAAGGTCTTGTAGTAGAACCCGGCCGGCAGGAACCGTGACAGGAAGTCCGCCACCGCCCCGGCATCGAAGGCCAGGCTGGGCCAGCGGTTCTGGCTGGTGGCAAACAACCCCTCGGTCAGCGGAATCTCGGTGGCGCGCAGGTTGGGTTCGGCCCGTCCGCCCTCGCCCAGCGTGACCAGGGCGTTGGGCTCCTCGACGCCGGCGGCCATGATGCCGCGCGGCCGGTGATACTTGAAGCTGCGCCCGACCACCGACACGCCGTTGGCCAGCAGGGCCGAGGCCAGCGTATCGCCGGCAAAGCCGGTATGGCGCCGCTCGTCGAAATAGAACGCCAGCGGCTGGGACCGGTCGATGCGGCCACCCTGGTCCAGGCGGCGCATCAGCCGCCCTCCCCCGGCTCGGGGCGCGGCTGGTCGAAGCGATAGACCGCCGAAATCTCGTGGGTCACCGTGTCGCGCACCAGGTTGAACCACTGGCCGCAGCCATGGACATGGCCCCAGCGTTCGGCATGGGACCCCTTGGGGTTGCGGCGCATGAACAGGTAATCGGCCCAGGCCGCGTCGTCGACGTCGGGGGCGGGCCTGGCGATATGGCTTTCACCGCCGCAGACGAATTCGATCTCGTCGCGCGGGCCGCACCAGGGGCAATGGATCAACAGCATCAGGCGGGGCTCCCTAGTGGCCGATGCCGGCGGCGGCGGCTTCGTCGATCAGCGCACCGGTCTCGAAGCGCTTCAGCGTGAAGGCGCGGGCCAGCGGGTGGGGTTCGTCGCGCGCCACCAGATGGGCGGTCGTGAAGCCGCCGGCCGGGATCGCCTTGAACCCGCCGGTGCCCCAGCCGCAATTGAGGTACAGGCCCGGTTTGGGTGCCCGGTCGATGATCGGCGAGGAATCGTGGACCACGTCGGTGATCCCGGCCCATTGCCGCATCCAGCGCAGGCGGCTGGCGCCGGGAAACATCTCGACCAGCCCGGCCATGACGTTTTCGACCGTCGGGAAATTGCCGCGCTGGCCATAGGACGGATAAAGGTCCAGCCCGGCGCCGAACACCAGTTCGCCCTTGTCGGACTGGCTGACATAGACACCCGTGGCCGGCGACAGCAGCACCACGTCCAGCATCGGCTTGACCGGTTCGGACACCATCGCCTGCAAGGCGTAGGACGTGACCGGCAGGCGGAACCCCGCCTTGGCCGCCAGCACGCTGGAATGGCCGGCCACAGCCATCGCCACCTTGCCCGCGCGGATCGGCCCCTTGGCCGTGTCGACACCGACGATGCGCCCGCCTTCCTCGATGAAGCCCTGCACCTCGCAGTTCTGGATGATGTCGACGCCGCGGGCATCGGCGGCCCGGGCATACCCCCAGGCCACCGCGTCGTGCCGGGCGATGCCGGCCCGGCGCTGCAAGGCGCCGCCCAGCACGGGGAAACGGGCCGAGGGCGAACAGTCCAGCAGCGGCGCCAGCCGCCGCACCTCGTCGGTCGCGATCGCCTCGGCGTCGATGCCGTTGACCTGCATGGCGTTGACCCAGGCGGCCATCGCCTCCAGCTCGTGCCGGCTGTGGGCCAGGGTGATCAGGCCGCGCTGGCTCAGCATGATGTTGTAGTTCAGCGTGTCCGACAGCCGTTCGTACAGGCGCAGGGCGAAGTCGTAGAACGCCGCACTTTCCGGGTAGAGGTAGTTGGAGCGCACGATCGTGGTGTTGCGCCCGGTATTGCCGCCCCCCAGCCAGCCCTTGTCGATGACCGCGACATTGGTGATGCCGTGCTCGGCGGCCAGGTAATAGGCGGTGGCCAGGCCATGCCCCCCTGCCCCGATCACCACGACGTCATAGGCCGCCTTGGGTGATGGGCTGCGCCAGGCCTGGGGCCAGCGGCGATGATGGCTGAGCCCGTTGCGCAACAGGCTCCACAGCGAATAGCGACTCAAAACCGGACGCTCCCCTTCGACGCGGGCCGCGAGCCTAACCGCAGCCCCCGCCCCAGGTCCAGCATCTGGGAAGGGGCGACAGCTGGCCGATAATAAAGATGCGAACAAGTCTTATTAGCGGTCGACCAAAAATTACCCCATAACAATAACGCATCTCAATCGCAGATCCTGCGCGGCCACGGAACAAAAATCTTCGGGCATCCGATGCCAGAAAATCCAATATATATTTTTCAGTTACAGTCTGTAACAGAGTTAATCTCAATGAAATTCCTCGTGTATTCAATATTATGACGGATACTTTTGTGCATCACTGCCTCAATATTCAATTTTCAACTATTGTTATACGGCTCGCCACTGTGCCTTTGACATCACACAGCCTGAAAATTTTTGTCCCTGCGGATTAAATGAGATTGGATCTCAAATTTTATCTTGCACGACCATGGGGTGCCCGACCTAAGACTGGTTCGCATTCGCGTTTATGTGGGGGACACATATGACAATCGACCACGACGCGCCGGGCCAACCGGCATCGGGCCTTACGGCCGCCAAGCTTTTCACGACCACCGCAGCCGGCTTTCTGTTCCTGACCGCGACGGCGGTGCAGGCGCAGAACGCGTCGCCGCCCACGCCGGCCGCCACCCCGCCGCGGGTGACCCTGCCGGGGCTGTCGATCGAGGGGCAGTCGACCGAAAGCTACAAGACCGACTATTCCGACTCGCCGAAATTCACCGCCCCGCTGCTCGACACGCCGAAATCGGTGACCGTGATCCCCGAGGCGGTGATCCAGCAGTCCGGCTCGCTGACCCTGACCGACGTGCTGCGCACGGTGCCCGGCATCACCTTCGGTTCGGGCGAAGGCGGCAACCCCGCGGGCGACCGGCCGTTCATCCGCGGTTTCGATGCCCAGACCGACGTCTATGTCGACGGCGTGCGCGACCCCGGCTCGCAAAGCCGCGAAATGTTCGATGTCGAACGCGTCGAAGTGATCAAGGGCCCGTCATCGGCCTTTACCGGCCGCGGCTCGACCGGCGGTGCGATCAACATCATCTCCAAGCTGCCGACCCTGGAAAACTTCATGGCCGGCTCGGTGACGCTGGGCACCGACCGCACCAAGCGTTTCACCGCCGACGTCAATCAGACGGTCGATGCCGTGGGCGTCCGCCTGAACGGCATGTGGCACGATGCCGATGTCGCCGGCCGCGACGACGTGTTCGTCCACCGCTGGGGTTTCGCGCCGTCGATCACGCTGGGCCTGGGCAAGCCGACACGGGTGACGTTCAGCTATTACCACATGCAGACCAACGACATGCCGGACTACGGCATTCCCTATAACCGCGTCCGTTCGGGCACGACCACGGTGCAGACCGGCGGGCCGGCCCCGGTCAACCGCGACAATTTCTACGGCCTGCTGGACCGCGACTTTCGCAAGACGTCGTCCGATATCGGCACCGCCCGGATCGAGCACGACTTCAACGAGAACCTGACGCTGCGCAACACGACGCGGCTGGGCCTGACCAACAACAACTACATCGTCACGAACCCCGACGATTCCGCCGGCAACGTCGCCAATGGCCTGGTGTGGCGCAATACCAAGAGCCGCAATTCGTCGAACCACTATCTTGCCAACCAGACCGAACTGGTCGGCCGCTTCAACACCGGCTTCATCCGCCACGAATTCCTGGCCGGCCTGGAATTCAGCGGCGAGCAGACCAAGAACCGCGCCTATGTGGTGGCGGTCGGCAACTATCGCTATCCGTCGGCGACGCCCTGCCCCGCCGTCAACACCGGTCCGGCGACGCAGTACAACTGCACCAGCCTGTACAGCCCGAACCCGCATGACCCGTGGACCGGCTCGATCACCAACAACCAGAACAAGACGGTGACGACCACCAACACCCAGTCGGCCTATGCGTTCGACACGCTGAACT
>Ga0206117_100534_pt1 | contig 36097 bp, 34 predicted proteins | sample 3A5Ametagenome_FD_177997 | JGI IMG/M metagenome (GOLD analysis project Ga0206117, IMG submission 177997) | Enriched microbial communities from leaf-cutter ant dump, University of Wisconsin, Madison, United States - 3A5A | ecosystem: Environmental > Terrestrial > Nest > Insects nest > Nest dump... | reverse complement strand
GGTGATGTTGCCGTAGTAGCCCTTGAGGCGCTGCTTGGCCATCAGCTGAATGCCGTAATCGGTCGGCTTCTTACGACGCTGGCCATGCTGGCCGGGGCCGTATTCCCGCTTGTTGATCGGGCTCTTCGAGCGGCCCCACAGATTCTCGCCGAGGCGGCGATTGATCTTGTACTTCGACTCAAGTCGCTTGGTCATACCGAGGTGTCCAGTTCGCGCTACCGTTTGCCAGTCTTTTGGAAGCTTGCCGTCGTCACGAGTCGCGCCGCACGGCAAACGAAGTGCGGCCCCAGCGTTTCCGCCCGGGGGCCGCAAGTCGGTGGCTTGTACTCAAGCAGGCCCCGCCCGTCAAGCTGATTCCCCGCCGGGCTCGCCGATCTGGCCGCGCTTGCGGTCGGTGCGGCGGCGGTTGGGGCGGCCCAGCGCCAGGGCGCGGACCACGCCGCGCATGGTGCGGACTTCCTGCTCGGTCATCTCGGCGCGCTCGAACATCGTCTTGATGTTGAGCATGATTCCCGCCTGTTTTTCCGGGATGTTGGCAAAGAATCCAGAGGCTTCGAGCTCGGCTTCCAAGTGTTGCAGGAAGCCCGTGTGCTCGCCCTTGGTGGCCACCCGGGTATCGCCGTAATCGATCTGTTTTTCGGGTGTATCGTCGGCTGCCAGATACCACTCGTAACCGACCAGCAGCACCGCCTGGGCCAGGTTCAGCGAGTCGTAGGTCGGGTTCAGCGGCACGGTGATGATCTGGTCGGCCAGGACCAGGTCGTCGTTTTCCAGCCCCGTGCGTTCCGGCCCGAACAGGATGCCGACTCGGTCGCCCGCGGCCATCCGCCGGCGGATTTCGCCCGCGGCATGGCGGGGCGTCGCCACCGGCTTGATCAGGTCGCGCGGCCTGGCGGCGGTCGCATAGACGTAATTGAGGTCGGCGATGGCATCCGCCACCGAGTCGTAGAGCTTGACCCCGTCCAGCACCTTGTCGGCCCGGCTGGAGGCGGAATAGGCCCGTTCCGACGGCCAGCCGTCGCGCGGGCTGACCAGGCGCATTTCGCTGATCGCGCAGTTCAGCATCGCGCGGGCAGCGGTACCGATGTTCTCGCCCAGCTGCGGGCGCACCAGGATGACGACGGGCGCCGGTGCGGCCGGCAGGTCGGCCGGGGGCGTGCGATCACGGATGGTGCCGGCCATGGCGCTCAGCCGCCCCGCGCGCTGCCCGCCGGGGCGCCGGCGTGGTACAGCTTCCAGATGATGGAATCCATCAGCGCGTCGAACGACGCGTCGACGATGTTGGGCGAGACGCCGACCGTCGACCAGCGGTTGCCCGCGCCGTCGGTACTTTCGATCATCACGCGCGTCACCGCGCCCGACCCGCCGTTCAGGATACGCACCTTGAAGTCGGTCAGGGTCACGTCCTCGATATAGGACGAGTACTTGCCCAGGTCCTTGCGCAGCGCGGTGTCCAGCGCGTTCACCGGGCCGTTGCCCTCGGCCACCGAGAAAAGCTCCTCGCCGTCGACGCCGACCTTGACGGTCGCCTCGGTCACGGTCAGGTACTCGCCGCGCGCGTTGCGCCGCCCCTCGACCGAGACGCGATAGCGCAGGACATTGAAATAGCTGGGAATCTGGCCCAGCGCCCGGCGCGCCAGCAGTTCGAACGACGCCTCGGCGCCGTCATAGGCATAACCCTCGAACTCGCGCGTCTTGACCTCTTCCAGCAGGTTGGCGATCTGCGGGTTGGCCGCGTCGATGGTGATGCCCACCTCGCGCAGCCGCGACAGGATGTTGGACCGGCCGGCCTGGTCGGACACCAGGATCCGGCGCTCGTTGCCCACCGCCTCGGGCGGGACATGTTCGTAGGTCTTGGGATCCTTCTCGACCGCCGAGACATGCAGCCCGCCCTTGTGGGCGAAGGCCGAGGCGCCGACATAGGCGGCGTGGCGGTTGGGCGCGCGGTTCAGCACTTCGTCCAGCAGGCGCGAAGTCGCGGTCAGATGGGCCAGCCCCGCCTCGCCCAGGCCGGTTTCGACCTCGTCGCGGAACGGCGCCTTCAGCATCAGGCTGGGGATGATCGACACCAGGTTGGCATTGCCGCAGCGCTCGCCCAGGCCGTTCAGCGTGCCCTGGACCAGGCGGACGCCCGCCTTGACCGCAGCCAGCGAATTGGCCACCGCGTTCTCGGTATCGTTGTGGCAATGGATGCCGACGCGGCCGCCGCCGAACCGGGCGCAGACCGCGGCCGCGACCCGCTCGACCTCGTCAGGCAGGGTGCCGCCGTTGGTATCGCACAGCGTCACCCAGCGCGCGCCGCCGTCCAGCGCGGCGGCAAGGCACGACAGGGCATAGTCCGGATTGGCGCGGTAACCGTCGAAGAAATGTTCGGCGTCGAAGATCGCTTCCAGGCCGCGTTCGACCGTATGGGAGACCGATTCACGGATCGAGGACAGGTTTTCCTCGAGCGTGGTGCCCAGCGCCACTTCGACATGGAAATCCCAGGTCTTGCCGACCAGGCAGGCTACCGACGAGGCACCGTCCAGCACCGCGGCCAGGCCTGGATCGTTCGAAGCCGAGCGCCCCGCCCGTTTGGTCATGCCAAAGGCCACCATGCGCGCGGTCGACAGTTTGGGCGGGTTGGCAAAGAACGCGGTATCGGTCGGGTTGGCGCCGGGCCAGCCGCATTCGATGTAGTCGAGGCCCAGGCGATCCAGGGCCTGGGCCATGCGGATCTTGTCCTCGACCGAAAAATCGACGCCCTGGGTCTGCGCGCCGTCGCGCAGCGTGGTATCGAACAGATAGACGCGTTCCCTGGTGGTCATTCCCCCGGCCCCTTTTTCAGTCCCTTCAGGCGCCGCGGCGCCACTCGGTGACGCCGCCGGCCTTGTCCTCCAGCACCACACCCTGTTCCAGCAATTCCGCCCGGATACGGTCGGCCAGCGCGAAATCCCTGGCCTTCTTGGCGGCCTTGCGCCGTTCGATCTCGGCCTCGATCGCCGCTTCGTCCAGCCCGCCGGCCGCCCCGCCCTGGAACCACGAGGCCGCGTCGCCCTGGCAGAAGCCGAGGATGTCGAGGCAGGCGCGCAGGGCCGGTGCGTCCAGCGTCTGCATGACGGCAAACGCCTTGGGCGTGTTCAGGTCGTCGTCCATCGCCTCGATGAAGGCATCGGGCAGGTCGCCGGCCGCGACGCCGTCCAGCTGGCGATACCAGCGGTCGAGATTGGCGCGCGCCTCCTGCATCGCCTGGTCGGTCCAGTCGAAGGGCTGGCGGTAATGCGACTTCAACGTCGCCAGCCGGATCGCCTCGCCGGGATGCTGGGCCAGCGCGTCGCGGATGGTCAGGAAGTTGCCGAGGGATTTCGACATCTTCTCGCCGTTCACGGTGACGAAGCCGTTATGCATCCAGGTGCGCACGAACGGCGCCTGGTTGGCGCAGACCGACTGGGCGATCTCGTTCTCGTGATGCGGGAAGATCAGGTCGAGCCCGCCGCCATGGATGTCGAAGGTGACACCCAGATGCGCCTTGGCCATGGCAGAGCATTCGATATGCCAGCCCGGCCGGCCGCGGCCCCAGGGGCTGTCCCAGCCCGGGGTCTCGTCGTCCGACGGCTTCCACAGGACGAAGTCGGCGGGATCCTTCTTGTAGGGCGCGACCTCGACCCGGGCGCCGGCGATCATGTCGTCGCGGTCGCGCCGCGACAGGCGGCCGTAATCCTTCATCGAGGGCACGTCGAACAGGACATGACCCTCGGCGACATAGGCATGGCCCAGCGCCACCAGCCCTGCGATCATCGCGACGATCTGCGGGATGTGGTCGGTGACGCGCGGCTGGATGTCGGGGTCGACGCAGCCCAGCGCCCGCACATCCTCGAAATAGATCTGCGCCGTGCGCTCGGTCAGTTCGCGGATCGGGATGTTCAATTCGCGGGCACGCGCATTGATCTTGTCCTCGACATCCGTGATGTTGCGGACATAGGTGACCCGGGGATAGCCGCGGCGCAGCCAGCGGACCAGCGCGTCGAACACGATGACCGGCCGGGCATTGCCGACATGGGCAAGGTCATAGACGGTCGGCCCGCAGACATACATCCGGACGTGGGCGGGATCGATGGGCGCGAACGTCTCCTTTTCGCGCGTCAGAGTGTTGTACAGCCGCAGCGCCACGGTCCCACCTTAAGTCAATGCAATGTCAGGCTTTTTCGCCTCGGAGCCGCGCCCTGGCGCGGGTCTCTCCGATCAGAGGTAGCAAATCTTTCACCTCGGGTCCATGGTCGCGGGCCGTCAGCGCCCGGCGCAGCGGCAGGAACAGGGCCTTGCCCTTGCGGCCCGTGGCGGCCTTCACCGCCTCGGTCCACGCCTTCCAGGTGTCGGGGCCCCATGGCGCCGGGGGCATGACCGCCGCGGCGGCGGCCAGGTAATCGCCTTCGTCCTCGATGACAGGCTCGATCGGGCCGTTGACCACCTGCCACCAGTCGGCGGCCTCGGCGACCCGGGTCAGGTTGCCGCGCACGGCCAGCCAGAAGGCTTCGTCCGCGCCGTCGGGCAGGCGGCCGGCGACTTCGGCGAAACCGAGCTGATGGACCAGCCGGGCGTTGAGATGGTCGAGTTCGGCGGGGTCGAAATGGGCCGGCGCCTTGCCGAAACGGCCGAGGTCGAAGCCTTCGACCAGTTCGTCCAGGCTGTGGCGCACCTCGATCGGATCGGCCGATCCCAGCCGGGCCAGGAACGCGTTCAGGGCCATCGCCTCGATCCCGTTTTCGCGCATTTCGCGCAGCGACAGCGACCCCAGCCGCTTGGACAGCCCCGCCCCCGCGGCATCGGTGAACAGCGAGAAATGGGCGAATTCCGGCACGGCGTAACCCAGCGCCTGGAACAGCTGGACCTGAACGCCGGTATTGGTGACATGGTCCTCGCCCCGGATCACATGGGTGATCGCGGTCTCGCCGTCATCGACGACCGAGGACATGGTGTAGAGGACCCGACCGTCGGCGCGCAGCAGCACCGGGTCGGACAGCGAGGCGGCATCGACCGTCACCTCGCCCCGGATCAGGTCGTGCCAGTGCACCGCGGTCTGGTCCAGCTTGAAGCGCCAATGGGGCTGGCGCCCCTCGGCCTCCAGCCGGGCACGGTCCGCATCGCTCAGCTTCAGCGCGGCACGGTCGTAGACCGGCGGCAGGCGGCGGGCCAGTTGCAGCTTGCGGCGCAGTTCCAGTTCTTCCGGCGTTTCGTAGCAGGCATAAAGCCGCCCCGAAGCCTTCAGCCGGTTGGCTGCCGCGTGATACAGGTCCAGCCGGTCGCTCTGGTGGAAATGGCTGTCCCAGGTCAGGCCCAGCCAGCGCAGGTCGTCGCCGATCGCGGTGGCGAATTCCCGGGTCGAGCGCTCGGTGTCGGTATCGTCCAGGCGGAACAGGAAACGGCCGCCATGGCGGCGGGCGAACAGCCAGTTCAGCACGGCCGCGCGGGCATTGCCGACATGCAGCCGGCCGGTGGGGCTCGGCGCGAAGCGGACGTGAACGGTCATCGGTCTACTTGTAATGGTCGCGGAAGCGATTGGTGATCGGATACCGCCGGTCGCGGCCGAAATTGCGCCGGGTGATCTTGACCCCCGGCGGCGACTGGCGGCGCTTGTATTCGGCCAGGGTCAGCAGGTGCAGCACGCGGGTCACGACCTCGCGCGGCTGGCCTGCCGCGACGATCTCATCGACCGAGCGTTCCTCCTCGACCAGCGCCTCGAGAATGGCGTCGAGCTGGTCATAGGGCGGCAGGCTGTCCTGGTCGGTCTGGTTCTCCCGCAGTTCGGCGGTCGGCGCCCGCACCAGCACGTTTTCCGGCATCACCGGACCTGCCGGGCCCAGCGCGCCTGCGGGCCGGTTCCGGTTGCGCCAGCGCGACAGGTCGTAGACGGCGGTCTTGTAGACATCCTTCAGCACCGAATAGCCGCCGCACATGTCGCCATAAAGGGTGGCATAACCGACCGACATCTCGGACTTGTTGCCCGTCGTCAGCACCATGTGGCCGAACTTGTTCGACAGCGCCATCAGCGTGACGCCGCGGGCGCGGCTTTGCAGGTTTTCCTCCGTGATGTCGGCCTTACGGCCGGCGAATGCGGGGGCCAGCATACCGGCGAAGGCTTCGAACGCCGGCTCGATCCCGATGGTGTCAAGGCGGACGCCCAGCAGCCGGGCGCATTCCCCGGCATCGCCGAGGCTTTCATCGCCGGTGAAACGCGAGGGCAGCATCACGCACCAGACCCGGTCGGGCCCCAGCGCATCCACCGCGACCGCAGCCGACAGGGCGGAATCGATGCCACCGGACAGGCCCAGCACCACGCCGGGAAAGCGGTTCTTGTCGACATAGTCGCGCAGGCCGAGCTGCATGGCGCCATAGATCTGGGCCAGGCGGTCGGGCGGTGCCACCCGTTCGCCCGTGGCACAATGCCAGCCGTCGTCCGTGCGCCGCCATTCGGTGACGACGACCTTGGACTGGAACGGCGCCAGCTGCACCGCCAGGGTGCAATCGGCGTTCAGCACGAAGGACGCGCCGTCGAACACCAGTTCGTCCTGGCCGCCGACCTGGTTGACATAGGCCAGCGGCAGGCCGCTTTCCTTGACGCGGGCCACCGCCAGGTTCAGGCGGGTGTCGATCTTGTCGTCCTCGTAGGGCGAGCCGTTCGGCACCAGCAGGATTTCCGCGCCGGTCTCGGCCAGGCATTCGACCACGTCGGGCGTCCAGATATCCTCGCAGATCGGCACGCCCAGCCGCACGCCCTTGAACACGATCGGTCCGGGCATCGGGCCGGGGGCGAAGACGCGCTTTTCGTCGAAGACGCCGTAATTGGGCAGGTCGACCTTGAACCTTTTGGCCTGGATCGCGCCCTCGGCCAGCAGCAGCACGGCGTTATGCAGCCGGCCATCCTCGACCCAGGGGCCGGTGACCAGCAGGGCCGGGCCGCCATCGGCGGTTTCGGCCGCCAGTTCCTCGATCGCTGCCCGGCAGGCCTTCTGCAGGGCCGGGCGCAGCACCAGGTCCTCGGGCGGGTAGCCGCAGACCACCAGTTCGGTGCACAGCACGATATCGGCGCCGCCGGCGGCGGCCTCGGCCCGCGCGGCGCGGACCAGCGCGGTGTTGCCGGCAACGTCGCCCATCGTCGGGTTCAGCTGGGCCAGGGCAATCTTGAGGGTGTCGACCATGGGTCGATTCCTTAACCGAGCGCCCCGCCAATTGCCAGCGCTACCGCAGCACGGCGGCCCGGCCGCGCTGCGGTTCCCGCGTCAGCCGACCAGGGCGACGGGGATATCCTCGCCGCCATACTGGACCAGGAAATTCCGCACGATCCGCACCGCCCCATCGTCCAGGGCAAGCTGGGCCCGGGTCGAACTGCTTTCGTGGCCGGCGACGCGGCCGCGCAGCCGCAGATTGAGCCCCGCGATCCGCAAGCTGACCGACGCGCCGACACGCGCCTCGATCTTCGGGCTGAAACGGGCCCCGGCCTGGGACAGGTCGATCATGTGACCGACCACCGAGCGGCCCTCGACCTCGATCTCGACGCTGTTGTTCAGCGAGATCCGCTCATAGGCGCGGCGGTCGCCGGCGCGCTTGATCGTGGTCAGGAACTCGGTGACTTCCTGGCGCAGGTCGCGGGCGGCCGAGCCGACCTCCTTGGATGAGGTTTCGACATGCGCCGCGGACCTGGCCGACCGCGCCGCCGCCTGCAGCACTTCGACCGACGCGGCCGAGACCGTCGATACCGACTGCGAGGCGCTGCTGACGTTCGAGGCGATCTCGCGCGTCGCGGCCGATTGCTGCTCGACCGCCGAAGCGACGGCAACAGATGATTCGCTCAGCCGGCCGATGGTCGACCGGATCGTGCCGATGATCTCGACCGCGCCGCCGACCGACTGCTGGATGCCGGCGATCAGGGTGCCGATTTCCTCGGTCGCCTTGGCGGTCTGGTTGGCCAGGCTTTTCACCTCGGAGGCGACGACGGCAAAACCCTTGCCGGCCTCGCCCGCCCGCGCCGCCTCGATCGTCGCGTTCAGTGCCAGCAGATTGGTCTGGCCGGCGATGGTGCGAATCAGTTCGACCACCTTGCCGATCGACTGGGCCATCTCGTCCAGCGTGCGGATGCGCCCCTCGGCCTCGTCGCCCTGCTCGACCGCGGCGGCGGCCATGGTCGACGAGTTGGCGATCTGCCGGGCGATCTCGCTGATCGAGGACGACAATTCCTCGGACGCGGTCGCCACGATCTGCAGGTTGGTATCGGCATCGCGCGCGGCGGCCGACACGTTCTGGCTTTCCGCGTTGGTCTGGCTCGACGTCGCGGCGATCTCGGCCGCGGCCTCGGTCATGCGATCGGCCGCCTGGCCCAGCGTGGTCATCACGCCCTGCATGATCTGGTCGAAGTCGTTGACCTGCGCCTCCATTTCCTGGCCCCGGCGGATCTTGTGCTCGGCCTCGCGCTTGACGTCGGAGACGTCGGTGGCGAACTTGACGATCTTGAACGGCCGGCCGGCCGCGTCGAAGATCGGATTGTAGGATGCCTGCAGCCAGATTTCGGTGCCGCCCTTGCCGATGCGGCGGTATTCACCGGCATCGGGTTCGCCGCGGCCCAGCCGGTCCCAGAACGCGCGATAGTCGGCCGACGCGACCAGGTCGGGATCGCAGAACAGCCGGTGATGGCGCCCCTGGATCTCCTCCAGCGTATAGCCGAACACCGCCATGAAATTTTCGTTCGCGGTCAGGACATTGCCCTGCAGGTCGAATTCGATCACCGCCTGGACCCGGTCGATCGCCCGGATCTTGCCTTCGAATTCCGCGTTGCGCGCCTTGGCCGCGGTGATGTCGGTGGCATATTTCACGATCTTGAGCGGCAGGCCGTCGGCGCCCATGATCGGGTTATAGGACGCCAGCAACCAGATTTCCCGACCGTTCCTGGCCAGGCGGCGATATTCGCCCTGGTCGCATTCCCCCCGGCCCAGCCGGTCCCAGAAGGCGGCATAGTCGGGCGAGGCGGCCAGCGCGGGCTCGCAGAAGATGCGGTGATGGCGGCCGCGGATCTCGTCCAGACCGTACCCCACGGTATCCAGGAAATTCTGGTTCGCCGTCAGGATATTGCCCTTCAGGTCGAATTCGATCACCGCCTGGACCCGGTCGATGGCCGCCATCTTGCCGGCGTAATCGAGGGCCGCCTGCTTGGCCGCGGTGATGTCGGAGGCGAACTTGACGATCTTGACCGGCCGGCCGTCGGCCCCCAGCACCGGATTGTAGGAGGCGCTGAGCCAGAGTTGCCGCCCCCCCTTGGCGACGCGGGCATATTCGCCCGAGAACACCTCGCCCTGAGCCAGCCGCGCCCAGAACTGCCTGTAATCGGCGCTGGCGGCATAGCCCGGATCGCAGAAGATGCGGTGGTGCTTGCCCCGGATTTCCTCCAGGCGATAGCCGACCGCCTTCAGGAAGTTTTCGTTGGCAGTGACGATATTCCCGTTCAGGTCGAATTCGATGACCGCCTGAACCCGATCGATTGCCGCCAGCATCGCCGCAACCCGCGCGGTTTCGGCAAGATTTGATTTACCAAACCCAAGGAACGACACGAGGCACTCCATCTGTGGATGCGGGATGCGATTGCAGGGGAAATGTCCAACCGGTGGGCAGGATGCCGGCGGTTTTTACATGATTTTACGTATCAATCCCATAACGGATCACGTCATCTCGGCATCTGGACGGCATTTTCTTGCACGGGAAATGGTTGAACCGTACGCGACTACCCTTGATGGTCATCTCAATACCCACGGGCAGGAAAGCGGGCCGCATCGGGCTCAAGGTCAAGGCGCAGGGTGCGGCACAGGCCGGATATCATCCTGTATTGCCCAGCCAGCATGACCAATTCAATCAAGGCGGGTTCCGACCAGCGTGCCGCCAGCCTGTCCCACAGCACGTCGTCGATATCGGCCGCCGCATGCAGCGCGTCGACCAGCCCGACCAGAAGGCGCTGATCGGCATCGAAGGCCGGATCGTCGGCTACACCCGATACGGTGGCCGCGACGGTGGCGTCAGGAAGCCCGGCGCGGGCGGCAAAGAAGGCGACATGCACCCCCCATTCATATTCGGCGCCGGCACGGGCACAGGCCCGCAGGATGACGATCTCGCGTTCGGCCAGGGTCAGTTCGCCGCGATCCAGCAGGCCCCCGGCAAACAGCCGGGCCAGCACCCGGGGATTGCGGGCCAGCGTGCGGAACAGGTTCAGCGGCTCGCGGCCCGGCGGCATGACCCGGGCAAAGCCCGCGGCGATGTCGTCGGCATAGGGCGGGTCCAGCGGGGCGATACGGGGATTGGCCATGGCGGCCTCCTTTGCTACGGTTTCGATAGCAAAGAATGCTACATAATCAGTAGCAAGGAGACAAGATGACGATCATCCCGGGCAACAAGGTGCGCGGGTCCGACAGCGGCCGCCCGATCATGGCGCTGCTGGACCTGCTGGGCCGGCGCTGGGCGTTGCGGATGCTGTGGGAATTGCGGGCGGGACCGCTGACCTTCCGGGCGTTGCAGGCCGCCTGCGGTGATATCTCGCCGACCGTGCTTAACACCCGGCTGGCCGAACTGCGCCAGGCCGGGATCGTCGGCCAGGGTGACGAGGGGTATCGGCTAACGGATCAGGGCGGCGAATTGCTCGCCGCCCTGATGCCGCTGCATGATTGGGCCGAAGGGTGGGCCGCCGCTATTTCCGCAGCAGGAACTCGCGACCGACCTTGACCGAGGGCACGCCGTCATAGGCGATGATGTCGGCGGTGGCATAGGTCTCGGTCCACAGTTCGGGCAGATAGGACCCGGTGCCGATGACATCGACCGGCGCGCTGACCGAAGCCATCACCTTGCACTTGGCCGGGGTGAAGCCCGACGACGCCACGATCGAGACCTTGGGGAAACCCGCCTCGTCCAGCGTATCGCGCATATGCCAGATCGCGGCGGCGGTGACGCCGGTGCCGACCAGCCAGCGCAGTTCGGATTCCGTGCGGTACTGGCGGATCGCGTTCGGCACGTGGCGTTCCAGGACCGCATAGGATGCGGCGGGGTCCAGCCCCTCGATATACCGGCCGCCATGGGTGTCCAGCCGCACGGACAGCCCGCCATGGGCGGCCAGGTCGGGAAAGCGGCGGCAGACCGCCAGCGCGTCGGTGACTTCCTGGCCGTAATAGTCGACCAGCACCGTCATCGCCTCGCCGGGAAAACTTTCGGCATACATCTCGGCGGCGCGCAGCGTCGAACCGGCATAACCGATCAGCGCATGCGGCATGGTGCCCAGGCCGCGGGCATTGCCGAAATAGGAAGCGGTGGCGTCGGTCGCGTTGCCGACGAAACCCACGGCCCCCACGTCGCGCCGCGCCGCCTTGGACCCGACGGATGCGGCATAAGCCATCAGCTCGGCCATCTCGTGGCCGGCGCAATGGCGGGCATCCATGGCCAGGAACCGGGCCTTGGGCAGGTCGCAGCACATCGAATAGGCGTTGAACGCCGCGACGCAGGCCGGCCCCAGTTTCTGCAGGTAAAGCGTTTCCAGGTCGCACAACTCGACCATCGAGCCGGTGATGTAGACCAGCGCCTCGCCGGCACCGACCCAGTCGCCTTCCTCGAAACACGGCTCGATCGTGAATTCGGTGTGCCGGGCCGCGGCCATCGTCTGCAGCCAGTCGATCATCAGCCGGGCGGCGAAGATCACCGGCCGGCGCATGAACACCGCATAGGTGACACGCTTGTCGCCATGCGCGCGCACGACGGCGCGGGTGCGCTTGAAATAGACGTCGGTCCGCTGCTCCACCGCCTGCTCGAGCGCCGCGACCTCGAGGGTCGCGACGTCGGGCAGGTTCAGCGAGTCACGCTCAACCGGCCTGGGCGAACTCGAGGTGCGCACGGCCACGCTCCTCCTTCAGCATCTCGGCGATCATGAAGGCCAGTTCCAGCGACTGCTGGGCATTCAGCCGCGGGTCGCAATGGGTGTGGTAGCGGCTGGACAGGTCGCCTTCGCCGATCGCCTGGGCGCCCCCCAGGCATTCGGTCACGTCCTGGCCGGTCATTTCCAGATGGACGCCGCCGGCATAGGTGCCTTCGGCGGCATGGACCTGGAAGAACTGCTTGACCTCGCGCATCACGCGGTCGAACGGGCGGGTCTTGTAACCCGTCGACGACGTCAGGGTGTTGCCGTGCATCGGGTCGCAGGACCACACGACCTTGCGCCCCTCGCGTTCGACCGCGCGGATCAGGCCCGGCAGATGCTGGTCGACCTTGTCGGCGCCCATGCGGCTGTACAGGGTCAGGCGGCCGGCCTCGTTCTTCGGGTTCAGCGCGTCGATCAGCCGGATCAGGTCGTCGGGCTTCAGGGTCGGGCCGCATTTCAGCCCGATCGGGTTGGCGATGCCGCGCATGTATTCGACATGCGCCCCGTCCAGCTGGCGGGTGCGGTCGCCGATCCACAGAAGATGGCCCGACGTCGCATACCAGTCGCCCGAGGTGGAATCGACCCGGGTCAGCGCCTGCTCGTAGCCCAGCAGCAGCGCCTCGTGGCTGGTGTAGAGGTCGGTGGTGCGCAGTTCCGGGGTCTTTTCCGGGGTCAGGCCGCAGGCTTCCATGAAGCTGAGGCTTTCGTCGATCCGGTTGGCCAGATCGAGGAAGCGATCGGACTGCGGGCTTTTGGTCACGAAACCCAGCATCCATTTGCGGATGCGATGGATGTCGGCATAACCGCCCTGGGTGAAGGCGCGCAGCAGGTTCAGGGTCGCGGCCGACTGGGTATAGGCGCGCATCTGGCGCTCGGGGTCGGGGATCCGCGCTTCCGGCGTGAAATCCATGCCGTTGACGATGTCGCCGCGATAGCTCGGCAATTCGACGTCGCCGCGCTTTTCGGTCGAAGACGAGCGCGGCTTGGCGAACTGGCCGGCCATGCGCGCGACCTTGACCACCGGCATCGCGCCGCCGAAGGTCAGCACCACGGCCATCTGCAGCAGCACGCGCAGCATGTCGCGGATATTGTCCGCGCCAAGCTCGGCAAAGCTTTCGGCGCAATCGCCGCCCTGCATCAGAAAAGCCTTGCGATCGGCCACCCGGGCCAGCTGAGCCTTCAGCGAGCGGGCCTCGCCGGCATAAATCAGCGTGGGCAGCTTGCGCAGCTGGCCTTCAACCGAGGCCAAGGCTTCCTGGTCGGGATATTCCGGCACCTGCTGGATCGGGCGGGAACGCCAGCTCTGCGGGGACCAGCTCAGCGGCGCATTCATCACACATGGCCTCACTTCTACATCGAATACTAAAAGCTATAGGCCGAACCGGCTGATCATGCCAGCCTGCCGTTTTCCCGTCCTACAGCGACGACGGTGTGTTATTCGGCAGCCTTTGCGACCGGCGGCGACAGTTTTTCCCGCATGGTGACAAATTCCTCGGCCGCCGTCGGGTGGATGCCGACGGTCGCGTCGAAATCGGCCTTGGTCGCCCCCGCCTTCACCGCGATGGCCAGGCCCTGGATGATCTCGCCGGCGTCCGGCCCGATCATGTGGCAGCCGATGACCCGGCCGGTGGCGGCATCGACCACCAGCTTCATCAGGGTCTTTTCCGGCCGCCCGGCCAGGGTGAACTTCATCGGGGTGAAGCTGGTGCGATAGACGTCGATCGCGGGATAGGTCAGCCGCGCCGCCGCCTCGGACAGGCCCACGGTGGCCAGGTTGGGCTGCGAGAACACCGCGCTGGCGACGTTTTCGTGGGTGAACATGGTCGGCTTGCCGCCGAACACCGTGTCGGCAAAGGCATGGCCTTCGCGGATCGCCACGGGGGTCAGGTTCAGCCGGTTGGTGACGTCGCCGACCGCATAGATATGCGGCACGGTGGTCCGCGACCATTCGTCGACCTTGACCGCCCCGCCCGCCACCAGGGCGACGCCCGCCTCGGCCAAGCCCATGTCGACGGTATTGGGGCTGCGGCCGGTGGCCGCCATCACCGCGTCGGCCACGACCTCGGACCCGTCGGCCAGCTTGACCGCCAGGCCGTCGGCGCGCTTCTCGATGGCGACCAGGCCGATATTGACCTTGAGGTCGATGCCCTTCTTGACCATTTCGGCCGCCAGATGGTCGCGCAGGTCGTCGTCGAAACCGCGCAGGATCTGGGCGCCACGATAGATCTGGGTGGTCTTGGCCCCCAGGCCGTTGAAGATGCCGGCGAATTCGCAGGCGATGTAGCCGCCGCCCAGCACGACGACACGCCTGGGCATCGCCGCCAGGTGGAAGGCCTCGTTCGACGAGATGCAGTGTTCGGCGCCCGGCACGTCGGGCATGACGGGGCGCGCACCCGTGGCGATCAGGATGGTCCCGGCGGTGTAGCGTTTGTCGCCCACCGCAATGGTATGGGCATCGACGAGGGTCGCGCGCCCATCCAGCGGCGTCACCCCGGCATTGGTCAGCAGCCGGCGGTAGATGCCTTCCAGCCGGCCGATTTCCTTGTCCTTGTTGGCGATCAGGGTGGCCCAGTCGAAGCTTGATTCACCCACTGTCCAGCCGAAACCGGCGGCATCGTGGAATGCCTCGGCGTATTCCGAGGCATAGACCATCAGCTTCTTGGGCACGCAGCCGCGGATCACGCAGGTGCCGCCGTAGCGGTATTCCTCGGCGATGGCGACGCGGGCGCCGTACCCGGCCGCGATCCGCGCCGCGCGCACGCCGCCCGAACCGCCACCGATCACAAACAGATCGAAATCGAACTCGCTCATCGCCGTCTCCTGACACCCATACGCCGCGAAGGGGGCGGATTGTGGTCGAACCGCCGCCCCGGCGCAATATCAGGTCAGCGACATCCGTCCGGACTTCAAGCCCCCCGGCCCTCGGCGGCGGGAAAGATCAGGCAGGTGGTGGTGCCGTGGGCGTAGAGCTTCTCGCCGTCCGGGCTCACGATCCGCGCCTCGGCCGTGGCGATGCGGCCGCCGACATGGATGATCTTGCCCTCGCAATGCACCAGGCCGGTATCGGCCCGCATGGCACGCACGTAATTCACCTTCAGTTCGACGGTCGTATAGGCGAAACCCGGCTTCAGCGTGGTGTGGACGGCGCAGCCCAGCGCGGAATCCAGCAGGGTCGCGGCATAACCGCCATGCACGGTGCCGATCGGGTTGTAGAGATATTCGGCCGGCATGCCGCTGAACACGACCCGGCCGTAATCCAGCTCGACCAGATTGAAATCCAGCGTATCGGCGATCGGCGGCCGCGCCCCGCCGGTCATGCGGGCCCGCAACTGGTCCAGGCCCGACATCGCCATCAACTGGCGCAGATCCACCGCCGGATCGGCCCAGCTGTAGCTGCGGGTGCGCAGGGTTTCGGGGGTGTCGTTCATGGCCGGCTCCGCGGGGTCTCTGACATGATGATCGTCCTGCAATCGTGGCATCTGCGCCTGCCATGCGACAGTGGCTAATTTCGCATGCGGGATATACAATCCTGAATATCATGATCGACTGGTCATCCTACCGCGTATTCCTGGCGGTCGCCGAATGCGGCAGCCTGTCGGAGGCTGCAAGGCGGCTGAATTCCAGCCAGCCGACCATCGGGCGCCAGATCGTGGCGCTGGAACAGGCGCTGGGGCGCAAGCTGTTCGCGCGTATGCCGCGGGGCATGGTGCCGACCCCGGCCGGCGAAGCCATCCTCGAGGCCGTGCGGGGCATGGCCGAGGCGGCGCGGGCGGTGGAACGCCGCCTGTCGGCCGGCGCCTCGGACCTGCCCGGCGAGGTGCGCGTGGCCGCGACCGAAGGGATCGGCATTCACTGGCTGCCCGCCCGCCTGGCCGAATTCCGCCGGCTGCACCCCGAAATCACCCTGACCTTCACCGTGTCGAACCAGGCGGCAGACCTCAGCCGGCGCGAGGCCGACATCGCCCTGCGCCTGTTCCGGATGACCGCCGGCGACTATGTCGCCAAGCGCCTGGGGCCGGTCGGCCAGGGCCTGTATGCCGCGACCGGTTACCTGGCGCGCCGCGGCACGCCGTTGACGGAAAACGATCTTGCGGGCCACGACCTGATCGGCTTCACCGCGACGGGCGAACGCCCGCCGCCCCAGGCCCAGCAGATCGACCGCCTGGCCCGCGGACGTTATGCCTTCCGCTCGAACTCGCTGCTGACCCAGTTCCAGGCGTTGCGCGAGGGGTATGGCATCGGGCTGACATCCTGTTTCCTGGCCGACCCCGATCCGGGCCTCAAGCGGGTTCTGCCGGCCGAAGTGGGCTACTACTTCGATGCCTGGCTGGTGGTCCACCGCGACCTGCGCCAGGCGCCGCGCATCCGCCTGGTCTTCGACGAGATCGTGCGGGCGTTTGCAGCCGACAGGGCCCTGTTCGCCGGCCGCCCCTGACTTCTTAGCCCCCGGTGCCGAGCGCCTGGGCGGCGATGCGCGCCACCGTCATCGGCGTCGCGGCCCGATCCGCCATGCCGTCCGCGATGAACCACGCGGCGGACAGCCCGGCATAGGCCAGCGCCCATTGCATCAGGCGGCGCGGTTCCAGCCGCGCCGCCGCGCTGATGACCGCGACCTGGCGGGCGAACCGCGCCTGGTCGGTCACGCCGGGATGATCGGGGTTGCACAAGAGGTTGGCATAGTCGAAACCGCGCTCGCCGATCAGCCCCTTGGGGTCGATCGCCAGCCAGCCGCGCGGGCCGAAATCGAGGATGTTGCCGTGATGGGCATCGCCGTGCAGGACACAGACGTCACGCGGCGCCGCCAGCAGCGTGGTCCAGGCCGCGGCACTGTCGGCCAAGGCGCCGCCCTCGGCGGTGCGGATCGCACGGCACCAGACATCCAGCGGCACCAGCGGCGGCGGATGACCGGCCCGGGGCCGCTGCAGCAGATCGAGGGTCGCACAGGCGATCCGGCTGGCCGTGTCGTCATCTTGGCCCAGCAACGACCCGCCACCACGTTCCAGCAGCACGGCGTCGCCGTCATGGGCCAGCACCGCGGCCGCACCGATGCCACCCCACCAGATCATAAGCTCGCTGCCGGCACGTTCCTCGGCCGCGATGGCGATCTTGAGCATCGCCGGACGATCGCCGCGACGCACCGGCAGCAGGCGGGCGGACCGGGTCGCGATGGGATCGCCGTCGGCGAGCAGATCCCAGCGCGCCAGATACCCGTCGAACACCGGCCGGTTATTCGACTGTCACGCTCTTGGCAAGGTTGCGCGGCTGGTCGACGTCGGTGCCCTTCAGTACCGCGATGTGGTAGGCCAGCAACTGCACCGGGATCGCATAGAGGATGGGGGCGACGAAGGCGTCGACCGGCGGCAGGGCGACCGAGGCGACCGGCCCCTCGCCGATGCGCACCACGCCGACGGCATCCGACAGCAGCACGACCTTGCCGCCGCGCGCCATCACCTCCTGCATGTTCGAGACGGTCTTCTCGAACAGCGGATCCGATGGCGCGATGACGATGACCGGCACGTCGTCCGAGATCAGCGCGATCGGCCCGTGCTTCAATTCGCCGGCGGCATACCCCTCGGCGTGGATGTAGCTGAGTTCCTTCAGCTTCAGCGCGCCTTCCATCGCGATCGGATAGGCGGTACCGCGGCCGATATAGAGGATGTCGCGCGCATCTTTCAGCCGTTCGGCCAGGCTGCGCAGCGAATCGTCGTGGTTCAGCACCTCGGCCACCCGCGCCGGCACTTCGGTCAGTGCGGCCGCCAAAGCGGCGTCACGCTCGGGCGTCAGCCGGCCGCGCGCCTTGGCCGCGGCCAGGGCGAAGGCCGCCAGCGTGACCAGCTGGCAGGTGAAGGCCTTGGTCGAGGCGACGCCGATTTCCGGGCCGGCCAGCGTGCGCAGCACCAGGTCGGCTTCGCGCGCCATCGAGCTTTCGGCCGCGTTGACCACGGTGACGACATGCTGCTGTTGCGCGCGGGCATAACGCAGCGCCGCCAGGGTGTCGGCCGTCTCGCCCGATTGCGAGATGAACAGGGCCAGCCCCCCCGGGGGCAGCGGCGCCTCGCGATAGCGGAATTCCGAGGCGATATCGACCTCGACATTGATCGCGGCCAGCGTCTCGAACCAGTATTTGGCGACCAGCGCCGCATAGAACGACGTACCGCAGGCGACGATGGTGATCTTGGGCAGATCGGCCAGCGAGAACGGCAGCGGCGGCAGGCTCAGCGTGCGACTCATCGGTTCCAGCAGGCTGTTCAGCGTGTTGCCGATGACGGTCGGCTGCTCGTAGATCTCCTTCAGCATGTAGTGGGGATAGTTCCCCTTGCCGATCATCGCGCCCGACAGCGCGGTCTGCTTGATTTCGCGCGTCACCACCGCGTCGGTCTTGTCGTGGAAGATCGCGCCGCCCCGGGTCAGCTCGACCCAGTCGCCTTCGTCGAGATAGGCGATGCGCTGGGTCATCGGCGCCAGGGCCAGCGCGTCCGACCCCAGGAACATTTCCCCGTCGCCGAAACCGACGGCCAGGGGCGAGCCCAGCCGCGCGCCGATCATCAGGTCGTCATGGCCGGCAAACAGGATGGCCAGCGAGAACGCGCCGTGAAACCGCTTCAGCGCGGTGGCCACCGCCATCTGCGGGGTCAGCCCCTGGTCCAGGTAATAGCTGACCAGATGGGCGGCGACTTCCGAATCGGTCTGGCTTTCGAAGACATGGCCGTGGGCCGCCAGTTCCTGGGCCAGTTCGCGATAGTTTTCGATGATGCCGTTATGGACCAGCACCACCTTGGCGGTCGCATGCGGATGGGCATTGACCTCGTTGGGCACGCCATGCGTGGCCCAGCGGGTATGGGCAATGCCGATCGGACCGGCCAGCGGATCTTCGGCCAGCCTGGCTTCCAGCCGCGCGATCTTGCCCTGGGCGCGGCGGCGGCGGATGGCGCCCTCTTCCAGCGTCGCGACGCCGGATGAATCATACCCGCGATATTCCAGCCGGCGCAGGCCATCGACCAGCAGCGGAATGACGTCGCGTTTGCCGAGAACCCCGACGATGCCACACATGGATGACCCTCCTCAGCCCTTTTTCGTCTTCGCGGTTTTCTGCGCCTGCTTGCGGGTGCGGAAACTGGTCGCCCAGCCGGGCTTGACCACCGCCTCGTTGCGTTCGACGACCAGCGCCCCGTCGGGCACGTCGCGGGTGACCACCGAACCGGCGCCGGTGATCGCGCCTGCACCGATGCGCACGGGGGCAACCAGGCTGGAATTCGAGCCGATGAAGGCTCCTTCGCCGATCTCGGTGCGATGCTTGTCGTAGCCGTCGTAATTGCAGGTGATGGTGCCGGCGCCGATATTGGCCCGCGCACCGACCGAGCCGTCGCCCAGATAGGTCAGGTGATTGACCTTGGCGCCCTGGGCCACCCGGACGTTCTTGATCTCGACGAAATTGCCGACATGGACGTCGGGGCCCAGTTCGGCGCCCGGACGCAGCCGGGCATAGGGGCCGATGATCGCGCCCGGCCCGATCGAGGCGCCTTCCAGATGCGAGAAGGCGCGGATCGTCGCGCCCTCGCCGACACTGACGCCCTGCGCGAACACCACGTTGGGTTCGATCACCACGTCGCGAGCCAGCCGGGTGTCGGCCGACAGGAATACGGTCGACGGGTCGGTCATCGTCACGCCCTCGGCCAGCCAGTGGCGACGCAGGCGGTCCTGCAGCGCGGCTTCGCCCTGGGCCAGTTCGGACCGGCTGTTGATGCCCATCACCTCGGCCTCGGTCGCCTCGATCACAGTGCAGGCCTGGCCCTTCGATCGGGCGATGGCAACGACGTCGGTCAGAAGATATTCCTTCTGGACATTGTCGTCGGTCAGGCCCGCCAGCAGCTTGGCCAGCCACTGGCCCGAAATCGCCATCAGCCCGGCATTGCACAGGCCGATGCGGCGCTGTTCGTCGCTGGCATCCTTGAATTCGACGATCGCGGCCAGCGTGCCGTCGCCGTTCATGACAAGCCGGCCATAGGCGGCGGGATCGGCCGGGCGGAAGCCCAGCACCACCACGGCCGGCGCCTTGCGGCTGCGCAACGCCTTGACCATCGCCTGCAGGGTTTCGGGCCGGATCAGCGGCACGTCGCCGTACAGCACCAGGATATCGCCGTCGAAGCCCTTCAGCCCGCTGCGCGCGGCCTTGACCGCATCACCGGTGCCGCGCGGCGGATTCTGCACCGCCGCGACGGAACCAGGCACCGCCGCTGCGATCTTCTCGTTGCCGACTGACGTGACGACGACGGTGCGCGCCGGTTTCAGCGGCGCGACGGCATCGGCGACATGGGCAATCATCGGCTTGCCGGCCAGCTTGTGCAGGACCTTGGGCAAGGTGGATTTCATGCGTGTGCCCTGCCCTGCGGCAAGGATCACGGCGGCGATCTGGCGGGTTTTGCTCATGGTTGGGTTCGGACGTTTCCAGTGGTTATCAGGACGAACTACCGGGACGGCGCGGACTGTGACATAACAGCCGGGTCGTCAGAAATAAACTTGCGTTACCCGATGTTTCATTCCCCTGCCGCCCTGTTGTTCGACCTTGATGGTACGCTGGTCGATACCGCCCCGGATTTGTCGGCGGCGACCGATCATGTCCTGGAAACCTTCGGCCGGCCGCGCATCGGCCTGGACCAGGTCCGCCAGATGGTGGGCGACGGGGCGCTGGCCCTGATCCGTCGGGGTTTCGCCGCCTCGGGCCCCGCGCCGGACGAGGCGACGCTGGCGGCCGGGCACCGCCTGTTCCTGGAGTATTACGGCGCCCATGTCGCCGAAACCAGCCAGGCCTTCCCCGGCGTCGTCGATACCCTCGAAAGGCTCAAGGCCGCCGGTCATCCGATGGCGGTCTGCACCAACAAGCCCCATGCCCTGTCGGTCAGCCTGCTGGACCAGCTGGACCTGTCGCGCTTGTTCACCGCGGTCGTCGGCGGCGACAGCCTGCCGGTGAAGAAGCCCGATGCCGGCCATATCCTGGGCACGCTGGCGACACTCGGCCATCCCCGGGGCGCGCCTGCCGTCATGGTCGGCGATTCGATGAACGACGTGGCCTCGGCCCGCGCCGCCGGGATCCCGGTCGTCGCGGTCTCGTTCGGCTACACCACCACGCCGCCCGACCAGTTGGGCGCCGACCGCCTGATCGACCATTTCGCCGATCTGCCTGCCGCGCTGGAGGGATTGGCTTGACAGGCCTGCCGCCGGCCGGTAATAAGCCGGCCTCGACGACGATGGGCGGTTAGTCTCAGCGGTAGAGCGTCCCCTTCACACGGGGAAGGTCATAGGTTCGATCCCTATACCGCCCACCATTCCCTTCCCGAAAAATCAGATATCCGGAATGCGGCCCCCCCCTTTGGGGATCGGCAGTCCTGTCGCCCGGATCGTGCCTTGATCCCGTCCCAATGCCGCCCCGCAGGCCTGCCAGGCTGGGGGCCGGTTCACCAGGGAGGGTCATGCGCCATGCGCGCCGCCGGCATCGCCATTCTGCTTTCGTTGACCGCCACCGCCGCGACCGCGCAGACGCTGCCGGTACCGCCGGCCGATGCGGCGCCGCTGGGCACTGTGCACATGCCGGGCGACGGGCGGTCGGCGCTAGCTCCCGACGGGCGGGCCACGTCGTCCTGGGTGTGGTCGGTGCCGGAATACTGCCTGACCTATACCGGTGGCAGCGGCGGGCCGGTCACCCGGCTGGTCGCGGCCTCGGGCATGTGGATCGAAACCATCGACCTCAAGCTGGCCGACATGATGAACGCGATCTGCGCGTCGGGCCGGAATTACGCCCTGTACATGACCTGGTCGGGCAATTCGGCCTACTGGACCCAATTGCTGCTGCCGGCGCGCTGACCGGCCGTCAGCCTTCGTCGCAGCGCTGGCGCAGGGTCAGGGCGGCCTGATCCTGCGGGTTCAGCGCCAGGCCCTGGTCGAACAGCGCGCGGGCGGCCACGGCATCGCCACGCGCCAGCGCCTCGACGCCCTGGGTCAGCACGGCGCGGGTCGCGGCCTTGGCCGCCCACTCGTCCGGTGCGTCGCGCTCGAAGACTTCGAACAAGGCGATCGGCCAGGTCTTGCCCTTGACGACCGCGACGTCGACCGGGCGGATCGCATAGGCCGCCGGGTCGGCCAGGTGATCGTAGGTATTCTGCGAAATCAGCAGGCTGACCTTGTAGACCTTGGTCATGCCCTCGACCCGCGCCGCCAGGTTGACGGCGTCCGAGATGACGGTGCCGTCCATCCGGTGCTTTTCGCCGATGGTGCCCAGCATCAGCGAACCGGTGTTGAGGCCGATGCCGATCGAGATCGCCTCCTGCCCGGCGGCGACCCGGCCGGCGTTGTAGTCGTCCAGGGCGCCAAGCATCGCCAGCGACGCGCGCAACGCATCGTCGGCATTCTCGAACAGCGCCATGATGGCATCGCCGATGTATTTGTCGATGAAGCCGTTGTGGTCGCGGATGACCGGGCCCATGCGTTCCAGGTACGAATTGATGAAGGCGAAATTCTCGTCCGGCGTCATCTGTTCGGACAGCGACGTGAAATTGCGGATGTCGGAGAACAGCACGGTCATGTCGTGCCGCCGGTTGTCGCCCAGCACGACCGACAGGATCGAGGTCTTGCCCATGATGGTCAGGAAGGCATGGGGCACGAACCGCTCGATCGACTTGTTCGTCTCCTTCAGGTCGGTGATGGTCGACCGCACCGCATCGCGCATCGTCGCGAACGACGCGGCCAGATGCCCGATCTCGTCGCGCCGGTCGGTACCGCCGATGACATGGTCCAGGTCCCCCTGGGTGATGGCGCGGGCCTGGACGCGCAGGTTCAGCAGCGGGTCCAGCAACTGTTTCTGCAGCAGGCGCGAGGCGATCCAGAACACCAGCGGCAGGGCCAGGACCAGCACGACCAGCGACGAGGCCACGACCTGCAACACCGCCTCGCGCGCCAGGCCGTCGTCATAGGTCACCTGGCGGATCACCGATTTATGGGTGAAGGGGTCGTCGGCCATCTGGCTCGGCGCCGTGTCATGGCGGCTGTAGACCGTCAGCAGGCGGCCGTCACGGACCTCGTAGCGGCCGTCGGCCACCGCACGGTCGGCAATGGCGGCATCAAGCTTCTTGCCGGCCGTCAGCAGCGACCAGACCCCGGCCGGGGTCATCAGGTAGATGTCGATATCCTTGACGTAGTCGTTGTTGCGCCGCGCGTCAGAAAACAGATCCTCGAAGAAATAGCGGCTCATCCAGGGATAACCGCCCCGGGACAGGCTGTTCTTCACCTGGGTCGAGGTCTCGATCAGGTAATCTTTCCCCCTGGGCCCGAAATAGCTGTAGGTCTGCAAGGTGCCGGTCTGCGACGACAGGTCGATGCCGTCACTCATCACCCGGCCGTTGTCGAACACCTTGTCGAGGAAGCGGGTGAAATCGCTTTCGGGGAACACCAGGTTCAGGTCGGTGGCCAGGTTGGTCTGGAACACCTTGTGGGCGCGATCGACGAAATAGATGTATTCGACGTCGTATTTCTTGACCAGCGCATCCATCTCGTCCTTGGACAGATCGCCGGGCGATCGGCCCGAGGCATCGATCTCGGCGGCGATCTCGGGCAGGACACGTTCCATATGGCTGCGGATATGGGCATGGTGGCTGCGCAGCATCACCTCGAAGATGCCGAAGCGTTCGGACAGGCTGCCCTCGATATTATGGATTTCCTGGGCCTGGCGCGCGGTGACCAGCCGGTACATCACCAGCGACACCACCAGGGTGGTGCCAAGCGTCACGGCCAGCATGATGGCCAGCAGGAACAGACCGACCTTGCGCTTCATCGCAGGGCCCCGCCAGCCATGTTTCCGGAATCAAGAACCAACGCCATCACCATCCCCCGTCCGCGGCAGGATAACCACCGCCCGGACGGGGTGCAGTAAAAACAGTCGGGCCGTCAAGGCAACTGGTTGGCGATCTCGTTGAACATCAGATGCACCAGGCCGTCATAGGGCCCGATATTGGCCTGGCGCTGGCCGTGCACGGTCGCGTAGTTCGGGCCGTTCACCCAGGTCAGGTTCATGGTGACGTCGATGAAGGCCGGCGGCCCGCCGTTGAACGGCTGGTACTGGTTGACACTCCCCCAGACCAGCACGTCGGCACCCAGCGTCTGGCCGGCCCGCGCGATGCCGGGACGGTCGGGGAAGGTCGGCTGGAACGGGGTCGAACTGGCATAGCCGTCGACCAGTTCGAAGCGGATGGGGACGATGCCCTTGATATTGACCAGGCTGCGCACGGCGATGTCGCGCACATGGATAGGCTGGGGGCCGCTGAAATGAAAGGCAGCGACCCGCAAGCCCCCCAGCGGCGCCGGCTGGCCGTTGATCGAGACATTGTTGATGAACGGCGGCCCCTGGTCGGCGCAGGCGGCGACCGGCAGGGCCGCGGCGGCGGCCAGCAGAAAACGACGTGAAATCATGCGGATATCCCCCTGGGATGCGGACGCAGATGCGGCCGCATGGTACCACGCCATCCCGCCGCGTTGCAGCCCGCGTCAGGCCCGGCGGCGGTTCATCCGCGCCTGATAGTCATGGTCGGTTTCGCCCGGCAGGCGCGCCGCCGTCGGTACGACGGTGACGGGGGCCATGGTGGCTGCCGCTGCCACCGGGGCGACCGGCATGGCCATCTGGTCGCGCACCTGGTTGGCGGCATGGAAACCGGCGATGAACCGTTCGGCCATGGCCAGCGATTCAGCCTGCAGTTCGATCATGCGCGCCATCCGCGAGCGGATGCCCAGCAGGATGAAGGGCACGGCCAGCCACAGGACGAAGGTGACGACGGCAAAAACCCAGATCGCGATCGCCAGCACGGCGCCCACATCTCCCGACAGGCCGGAAATACCCAGTTCGTTCAGCATCGCCTTCATGCCTCCGCGTGAGGAAGTTCACGCGGAGTGAAAGCGCAAAGGCGGAGCGATGTTCCCGTTCAGGTAACCGCGACCCCCTTCCAGAAGGCCACACGATCCTTGATCTCGGCCGCGGCGGGCTTCGGGTCGGGGTAGTACCAGGCGGCATCGGGGTTCTCCACCCCGTCGACCACCACGGTGTAATAGTGCGCGGTGCCCTTCCAGGGGCAGATCGTTGTCGTGTCGCTGGGCCGGAAATGCGACCGGTCGATCGTCTCAGGCGGAAAATAGTGATTGCCCTCGACCATCACGGTCGCATCCGACTGCGCCAGCGTCGTGCCGTTCCACACTGCCTTGACCATCGCGCGCTCTCCCCTTTGCGGCCTGCCGGAAAAATTAGCGCGTCGGGCCGGACTGTCCAGCCACCAGGCTGGCTGCCACCACCGCGCCATCGCCCCGCAGGCCATCGGCCACGGCAGCACGATCGTCGGCCGGGCGGTTCTGGCTCATCTTCCATTTGCCCTCCAGCCGGGCGATGGGCAGGGCGAAACCGACGATGCCCTTCAACATGCCGGCAATGAAATCGGCGGGGGCATCGCCGACCGCCCAGGGCCGCGCCCGGCCCGCTTCGTGCCGCTCGGTCAGGCGGGTGACGACATCGAGCAGCCGGGCGGGATCGTCGAAGGTCTGGATCGGGCCATAGGCATGGATTGCCACGTAATTCCAGGTCGGCACCACCTTGCCGTGCACGGCCTTGCCCGGGTACCAGGACGGGGTGACATAGGCGTCGGGGCCGGTGAAGATCACCAGCCCCTCGGTCCCACCAGCGATTCGGGCATGCGGGTTGGCGCGGGCGACATGGCCGAACAACGTGCCGTTCGGCCCCGCCGCGGGATCGAGGAACAGGGGCAGATGGCTGGCGATCATGCCGTCCGGCCCCGCCGTGACCAGCGTGGCGAGGCCCGCGTCAGCGATGGCGCGATGCAGGGTGTCGCGATCGTCTTCCCGGAAATGCGGCGGCAAATACATCGGCTGGGGTCCCATGTGGACGGGGGCTGGCTGGTGCCCGGACCTTGGGCGCTTTCTGGACTGCCCGATAGTTCCGCTTTGATAAATCTGATAAGTCCAGTCGATGCTGCCCCCGGCCGAAACGCTAGCCGCCAGCCTGGCCCTCGATCGCGACGCGCCCGCGCCGCTGCAGGATCAGCTGGTCGATTTCTTTCGCGCCGCGGTGCTGGCCGGGCGGCTGCGGCCGGGCACCCGCGTGCCGTCGTCCCGCGCCCTCGCGGCCGAGCAGCAGGTGGCGCGCATCACCGTGGTCCAGGCCTATGATCGCCTGGTGGCCGAGGGGTTCCTGGTCGCCCGGCGCGGCGCCGGGCTGTTCGTCGCCGCCGACCTGCCGGACCTGCAGCGTCCGGTCGCGCCGGCCACCGCCGCCCCCCGCCCGGCCCCGCCGGCGCCGCCGGCCCGGCCCGACCTGAAACTGGCGCCGCGATCCTATGCCCGGGCCGACCTGACGCCGGGCCTGCCGGCGCTGGACCTGTTTCCCTGGACCGAATGGTCGCGGCTGACGGCACGGGTGCTGCGCCGCCGGCCGGTGGCGGCGCTGGCCTATGCCGATCCGCGCGGCGATGCCGGGTTGCGCCAGGCGATTGCCGCCCATCTCGGCGGCATGCGCGGGATCGGCTGCGATGCCGACCAGATCGTCATCGTCGCCGGGTCGCAGCAAGGCATCGACCTTGCCGCCCGTGCCGTGGCCGGGCCGGGCGAGGCCTGCTGGTACGAGGAACCGGGATATCCGATCGGCCGCGCCGCGCTGCAGGCGGCGGGCCTGACCGTCATGCCGGTGCCGGTCGACGGCGACGGGCTGGATGTCGCAGCCGGGCGCAGCCTGGCGCCCGATGCCCGGCTGGCCATGGTGGCGCCGGCCCATCAATATCCGCTGGGCTCGACCATGACGCTGGCCCGGCGCCTGGCCCTGCTCGACTGGGCCGAGCAGGCGCAGGGCTGGATCATCGAAGATGACTATGACGGCGAATTCCGCCATGGCGGCCGGCCGCTGGCGCCGCTGCACGCGCTGGACGGCGGCAGGCGGGTGTTCCATCTGGGCACGTTCTCCAAGTCGCTCGCCCCCGGGCTGCGCCTCGGTTATCTGGTCGTGCCCGAACCGCTGATCGGCCGTGTCGCGACGCTGAAGTCGGCTGCCGACCGCAGCGCCCCGGGGCTGGAACAGCTGGTGCTGGCCGCCTTCATCGCCGAGGGGCGTTTTGCCGCCCATCTGCGCCGCATGCGCCTGGTCTATGCCGAACGCCAGCGCCACCTGCTGGCCGCCCTGACCGAGACCGCCGCGGGCCTGCTGGATCCCGGCACGGTGCCCGAAGCCGGGCTGCATCTGAGCGCCCTGCTGTGCCGCCCCGGCGACGATGTCGCCATGGCGCGGGCCGCCCAGGCGGCGGGCGTGGGCGCCGCCCCGCTCAGCACCTACTACGCCACCGCCGCGGCGGCCCGGCCCGGTTTCGTCATCGGGTTTGCCGGCACGCCGGCGCCCCGCATCGCCACCGCCGTGCACCGCCTGGCCGGCGCGATCATTGCGCCGGAAACCGCCGCGCCGTAGCTTCATCCCGGCTATGGATACGACTCCACGCTCGACCGACGAACAGCACCAGATCGTGCATGACGCCCTGCCGCCCGAGGCCGATGCGTCGCTGCAAAAGCTATATGCGCTGTGGGAATCCCGGCGGCAGGGACGCGCGGTGCCGGCCAGACGCGACCTGGACGTGCTGGACCTGCGCGAATGGCTGGGCTGGCTGACCGTGATCGACCAGGTCGACGACGGGGCGGATTTCGTCTACCGCATCTTCGGCACGTCGCAGGCGGCCCAGATCGGGGTGGACCTGACCGGGCGGCGCGCCTCGGCCTGCCCCATGGTGACGCCGTCCTTTCTGGCCAATCTGCGGCAGGCAGCATTGACCAAACGGCCGATCTACGGCACGCGGGTCATCGAGATTTCGGCGCGGGGTTACGCCTATCGCTGGCAGCGGCTGATCCTGCCGCTCAGCCGGCATGGCGACGACGTCGACACGTTCATGATCCTGGCGGCACCGTCGCTGCCGGTCAGCCCACCACCGCCGTCTGCCACTTGAAATCGGTGATCTTGCGGCCGCGCAGCAATTCGACCAGATGGCGCGGGCCGGCGAAATGCGGCATCGACATGATGTCGAGCGCGACCAGCACGACCTCGCCTGACGTGAAGTACTTCTTCAGCGCGGCGATGGCACGCGCCGCCATCCGGTCGTCGACCACCACCGCATAGTTGACGAAGATCAGGGTGAAGGTTTCCTGACCCGTCTGGATGAAGGTGACCTGGTAGCTCTGCTTCTGGCCGGCCTGTTCCACGACGACGGCGCCTCCTCAAGCTCCTGCCCGCTCGGGGCCCGCAGCCCGATCGGATATTAGTCCAAGGTATGTAGGACCAGATTAACAAAATATGAATAAATGTCGGCCGAGTAATGTTTATTTTTAAGGCAAATCAATTAAAATTTGATTTATTTTTATTCGATGCAAAAAGACTGCCTGGCTGTTTTTCGGCATCCGACGGCAGCGGCGCTTGCCGATTCATCATCCAGACCAGGATATCCTGCCACACGACTTCGCGGTCCAGGTCGCGCAGCAAGAGATGCCAGCCATTGGGATAGACGGCGATGCGGTGCGGGCCGCCCAGCGTCTCGACCATGCGCTCGACCGGGGCCTTCGGGATGACCTCGTCCTTTTCGCCATACAGGACCAGCGACGGCACCTTCAGCCGGGGTGCGGCGGCCAGCCCTTCGTCCATCAGGTCGGCCAGCCCCGCCACGCTGTCGGCGCGGGTGCCCTTGATGACCAGGGGATCGCGGCCCAGCGCCACCAGCATCGGGATGTTGTCGGATGCCTGGATCTTCAGCCCCGTGCCCGTGAGGCGTTCGCCCGGCGCGATGCGCGGCACCAGCCACAGGGCCAAGCGATACAGGGGGTTCATCGTCGCCCGGCCCCACACCGCGGGCGCCGACAGCACGACCCCGGCCACGGCCGGCGGTCGCGGCCCGCCCATGGTGGTCAGCACCACGGCGCCCCCCATGCTTTCACCCATCAGAAAGATCGGCTTGCCGGGATGGACGGACGCGACCAGCGGCACCATGGTACGCAAATCCGATGTCAGAAGATCTGCGCCCGCCCAGATGCCGCGCTGGTCGGTCTGTCCGAAGCCGCGCTGGTCATAGGCATACATCGTCACCCCGCGGCTGGCGAACCAGGGGCCGGGTTCGGCGAAGGCATTGGAATAATCGTTCATGCCATGCAGGGCGATGACGACAGCGCGTTCCTCGGTCTCCGGCGGGGCGCGCCAGATCTTGAGCGGCAGGCGATGGCCGTCGTCCATGATGGCCACACCTTCGGACAGGATCGGGGTGGTGACCGCATTGCCGCGCGTCTGCACGGTGGGCGCGCAGGCAACGGCAAGGAACATAAGGGCCAGGGCCAGAAGGCGCGACAGCATGCCCATACTATGGCGCGATCAGCGGCTGCCGGCCAGTTCCACCACCCTCTCCTTCAGATAGGGCAGCAGTTCGGCGGAAAACCAGGGGTTGCGCTTGATCCAGCCGCTATTGCGCCAGGATGGATGGGGCAGCGGCAGGAAATCAGGAAGATAGTCGCGCCAGGCGGCGACGGTGCCGGTCAGGCTGGCCCGGCGCCTGTCTCCCAGATGCCAGGCCTGGGCATAGGATCCCACCAGCAATTTCAATTCGATCTGCGGCATCTCAGTGAACACAGCCTCCCGCCAGGCCGGCGCGCATTCCGGCCGCGGCGGATAATCGCCGCCGCGCGGCATCGTGCCGGGATAACAGAACCCCATGGGCACCACGGCAATGCGGCCGGCATCGTAGAACGTCGCGCGATCGACCCCGAGCCAGTCGCGCAACCGATCGCCTGACGCATCGTCGAATGTCAACCCGGCAAGATGGGCACGCGTTCCCGGCGCCTGGGCGCAGATTGCCAGCCTGGCGGTGGTCGAGGCGCGCAGCAGCGGCCGCGGACCCAGCGGCAGACGATCGGCGCAGATCCGGCAGGCCAGGATATCGGCCAGCAGCCGGTCCAGCATCAGAACAGGGCGAACTTGATCGGCCCGGCCAGATAGACCCACCAGATGGCCAGGCACAGCCATGGGGCAAAGGCGATGCGCCGCTGGCGCGGCCAGGGCTTCCGCGTCGCCGCGACGTAGGCAATGACGGCCAGCAGCGCGCCGCCCGCCCCGATCAGCATCACGCTGGGCACGCCCGACACGCCGACCCAGGCGCCAGCCGCGGCCATCAGCTTGGCATCGCCGAACCCCAGCCCGATCCGCCCCCGCCAACGGCGATAGATGAACCCCAGCGCGGCAAACAGCGCGAAGGCGATGACGGCTCCCAGCGCCCCGTCGATGAAGGTGATCATGCCGGTGCGGTAGGACGCCAGCAGCCCGGCCGCCGTCAGCGGCAGGGTCAGCACGTCGGGCAGGCGCAGCGCGGTCAGGTCGGACACGGTCAGCGCGATCAGCGTCCAGCCCAGGGCGCAGGCGATCCAGACCGACCAGCCGTAGAACGACAAGGCGGCGCAGACCGCGACGGCGATGGCCGCGATCTCGGCCAGCGGCAGCAGCACCGAAATCCGCCCGCCGCAGCGGCGGCAGCGGCCGCGCTGGACGGCATAGGAAACGATCGGGATCAGTTCCAGCGGCCCCAGCACCGCCCCGCAATGGTCGCAGGCCGAGCGCGCGACCACCACCGGCCGCCCCTGCGGCAGGCGCTGGCCGACCAGGGCGGCCAGGCTGCCGACGAAGGGCGAGACGACCAGGGCGGCCAGCGTCAGGGGGGTAAGCGTCAGATCGGCTAAGGTCACGGCTGCTTGAACGGATGAACCTTGTGCCAGTGCCGGGCGATGTCGGCGCGCCGGGCGACCCAGACCTTGTCGTGGCCCTGGACGTAATCGAGGAACCGGGCCAGCGCCGCGGCCCGGCCGGGCCGCCCGGCCAGGCGGCAATGCAGCCCGACCGACATCATTTTCGGCGCCCGGCGGCCTTCGTGGTAGAGCACGTCGAAGGCATCCTTGAGATAGTCGTAGAACCCCGACGGCGCCGAGAACCCCGGGGGCACACAGAACTTCATGTCGTTGTTGTCGAGGGTATAGGGGATGATCAGCTGCGGCTTGCCCGCCACCTCGATCCAATAGGGCAGATCGTCGTTATAGGCGTCCGATTCGTAGAGGAAGCCGCCCTCCTCGGCCACCAGCCGCCGGGTATTGGCCGAGATGCGGCCGGTGTACCAGCCGACGGGGCGCACGCCGCAGGTCGCTTCGATCGCGGCGATCGCCTGGCGGATATGGGCGCGCTCGACCTCCTCGGGCACGGCGGAATAGTCGATCCAGCGATAGCCGTGGCTGGCCATCTCGTGCCCGGCATCGACCATCGCGCGGGCGGCCACCGGATTCTTTTCCAGGGCCAGACCGACGCCATAGCAGGTGAAATGCATGTTCCGCTCGGCGAACATGTCCATGATCCGCCAGAACCCGGCGCGCGCGCCGTATTCGTAGACGGTTTCGACGTTCAGGTCGCGCTGACCGATTCGGGCGGCACCGCCGGGCGTTTCGTGCAGATAGGTTTCCGAGCCGGCATCACCGTTCAATACGGTGTTCTCGCCGCCTTCCTCGTAGTTCAGCACGAACGAGATGGCGATACGCGCGCCACCGGGCCATTGCGGGTCCGGGGGATTGCCGCCATAGCCGACGAAGTCGCGGATATAGGTGTCGGTCATGTCAGGTCTCTCCCCCTTCGCAGGCCTGCCGTCAGCAGGTTATAGCGCAAGCCGCGCGGCGATGGTGAGAGGCAAAGCGCGCGGCGGGACCGCGACCGGTCCCGCCGGCCTCTACGTCAGATGCAGTAGTCCTTCAGCGGGCGGAAGCCGTTGAAGGCGACCGACGAATAGGTCGTCGTATAGGCGCCGGTCGACAGGAGCAGGATCTGGTCGCCCTCGGCCAGGTCGAGCGGCAATTCGTAATTGAACTTCTCGTACAGGATGTCGGCCGAATCGCAGGTCGGGCCGGCCAGCACCACCGGTCCGGTGGGGCCGCCGTCGCGCGGCGTGCGCAGGCGGTACTTGATCGCCTCGTCCATCGTCTCGGCCAGGCCTGAGAACTTGCCGACGTCGAGATAGACCCAGCGCACCGGATCGTCGTCATCCTTGCGCGAGATCAGCACGACCTCGGCGGCGATGACGCCGGCATCGCCGACCATCGACCGGCCGGGTTCCATGATCAGCGACATGGTGCGGCCGGGGAAATGGCGGGCCAGCGCCGCCTCGACCACATGGCCATAAGCCACGATCGGCGCGACGTCGGTGCGATAGCGCGCGGGGAAACCGCCGCCGATATTGACCAGGTCGAGGGTGATGCCCTCGGCCTCGACCACGGCGAAGACCCGCGCGACTTCGGCGATGGCCTGATCGTACTGGGTCAGGTCGGTCTGCTGCGAGCCGACATGGAACGAGACGCCGCGCGGATTGAGGCCGAGGTCGCGGGCCTTGACCAGCAGGTCACCCGCCATCTTGGGGCTGCAGCCGAACTTGCGCGACAAGGGCCATTCGGCGCCGCCGCACTGCCACAGCAGGCGGACGAACACGTCCGAGCCGGGCGCGGCCCGCGCGATCTTCTGCAATTCCGAGATCGAGTCGGCCGCGAACAGCCGCACCCCGCGCGAGCGGGCGAAGGCGATGTCGCGTTCCTTCTTGATCGTGTTGCCGTACGAGATCCGGTCGCCGCCGATGCCGACCGACAGGCACAGCTCGATCTCGCCGGGGCTGGCGACGTCGAAGCAGGAACCGAGGTCGCGCAGCCGGGCCAGGATCTCGCGCGCCGGGTTGGCCTTGACCGCGTAATAGGTGCGGCCCTGCTGGGGCATCGCCTCGGTCAGGGCGCGGTAATTGGCCTCGACGATATCGACGTCGACGATGACGCAAGGCGTCTTCGGCCGGCGTTCGGCAAGGAAGCGCTGGATCTTGGCCGAAACCTCGCCCTGGGGCAGCACCGGCATGACCGGCGCGACCGGCCGCACGCGGCGGGGCCTGAAGCTGTCGACCTTGGTATCGAGCTTTGCCGACGCGCCGCGACCCGACTGGTACTCGCCCCGCACGGTAGCCGCAGGCGCGCGCGAACTGGCGGCATCCGGCGTATCGGAAACGATGACTTCTCGGTTAACAGAGTTGCGGGCGCCGACGCGGCGTGGTGCAAGCATAGTCACCTCCCTCTCGGACCCGGCGGTGAAGCCGGTTGGACCAAAAAGGACGCGTACCGTCGTTGCGTAACCACGAGGGCCATAGGCACGTGCGTGAGCGTCTGGTTTCGCGTTTTAGCGGAAACGCACCTCGATGCAATACCTAATTGCCCCCTGTCGGATTTTTCTGAAATCGGCCCTGAATCTCGCGCATGGCAGGGCTGTTGCATTGGGGGTCGGCAAGACAGCCGCAAGACGCGAAACTGCCCCGACGTCACCGCCCCGGGCCCCTGAATGACGCCTGCCGATCCCCCCGACGCCACGACCGCGCGTGCGCTGTTCGCGCTCGACCCGTCCGTCAGCCACCTCAACCATGGCTCGTTCGGCGCGGTGCCGCGTGCTGTCGACCAGGCGGCCGCCGCCTGGCGGGCACGGGCCGAGGCCAACCCGAATCGATTCTTTCGCGACGAGATCGGCCCGGCGCTGACCGCGTCGCTGGCCCTGGCAGCCGACCGGCTGGGCGGCGCCCCCCGCGACTGGGCGTTCGTCGAGAATGCCACCCAAGGAATAAATGCCGTCATTGCGTCGCTGAACCTGGCCCCGGGCGACGTCGTCGCCACCTCCGACCAGGCCTATGGCGCGGTAGTGAAGTGCCTTGGCCATCATGTCGCGCGCGCGGGCGCCCGGCTGGTCGTCATCCCCCTGCCGGTGCCGGTGCCCGACGCCGAGACGGTTGCCGGCGCCTGGTCGGCCGGCCTGCCCGATCGGCTGCGGCTGGCGGTGCTGGACCAGATCACGTCGCAGAACGCCACCGTCCTGCCGCTCGCGCCGATGATCGCCGCGGCGCGCGCCGCCGGCGCGGCCGTGCTGGTCGACGGTGCCCACGGCCCGGGCCAGGTACCGACGGACGTCGCCGCGATCGGTGCCGACTGGTATGTCGGCAATGCGCATAAATGGCTGTTCGCCGCCCGCGGCACGGCCCTGCTGTGGGCCGCGCCCGACCGGCAGGCGGGCTTGCATCCCACCGCGATCTCGCACGGCCTGGGCCAGGGTTTCGCCGCCGAATTCGCCTGGACCGGCACCCGCGACTTTTCGGCCTGGGCAGCCCTCGATGCCGCGCTTGCCGTCCACGACCGGTTGGGCGGGCCGGCGCTGATGACCCGCAACCGGGCCATGGCGGCACGCGCCGCCGCCCTGCTGACCGACGCCTGGGGCGAGATCGCGGCGGCCGGCCCGGCGATGTCGGCGGCGATGGCAACGATCCGCCTGCCGGCCGCGTTGCAGGGCGGACCCGACATCGCCGAGGCGCTGCGGCGCCGCCTGTCGGGCACGCATCGCATCGAAGTGCCATTATGGTCCGACCGGGGCCGGCTGTGGCTGCGCATCTCGGCCCAGATCTACAATACCGATGAGGAATACGACGCCCTGGCCCGGGCAATCCTGGCCATCGCGTCCGGGGGAGGTTTCCAGTGACCGGCCTGTCGTCCACGGCCAAGGCCATCCTGCTCGTCCTGTGCGCGGCGGTGTTTTTCGTCTCGCTCGACGTCACGGCCAAATATCTGTCCAACCACCTGCCGGTGCCGCAGGTGGTGTGGGTGCGTTATGCCAGCCATGTCTTCTGGATGCTGGTGTTCATCTGGCCGCGTCTCGGATCGAAACTGTTCCGGACCACCCGGCTGCGTTTCCAGATCGGGCGCGGCATGCTGCTGCTGATCACCACGCTGCTGTCGATCGCCGGGCTGCATTACCTGCCGATCGCCGAGATGACGGCGATGGGGTTCGCCGCCCCGCTGCTGGTCGTCGTGCTGTCGGCCCTGGTGCTGCGCGAAAAGATCGGGCCGCGCCGGTGGGCGGCGGTCATCGTCGGGTTCCTGGGTGTCCTGCTGGTGGTCCGGCCGGGCGGCGCGGTCGCCAGCTGGGCGGCGCTGTTCCCGCTGGCGATGGCGTTCAGCTATGCCCTGTACCAGATCGTGGCGCGCATGCTGGCCACGACCGAGAATGCCGCGATGACGCTGTTCTACACCGGGCTGACCGGCATGGTCGGGGCCAGCGTCTTCCTGCCCTTCGTCTGGGTGACGCCGACCGATCCCTGGATCATCGGGCTGATGATGCTGACCGGGTTCCTGGGCGGGACCGGCCATCTGCTGCTGACGCTCGCCTTCGGCCTGGCGCCGCCGTCGCTGCTGCAGCCGTTCATGTTCAGCCAGCTGATCCTGTCGACCGGCGCCGGCTGGCTGTTCTTCGGCACGCTGCCCGATGCGATATCGCTGGGCGGCATGGTCGTGATCGGCGCCGCCGGCCTGTATGTGTGGTATCGCGAAACTTACGGCCGGCGCGTGGCGCCGGCCGCGTGATGCATCGGGTTACTTGGTCCCGAACAGGCGGTCGCCGGCATCGCCCAGGCCGGGGATGATATAGGCGTGGTCGTTCAGGTGGCTGTCGATCGCGGCGGTGTAGATGGTGATCTCGGGATGCGCTTCGTGGAAGGCCTTGATGCCTTCCGGCACCGCCAGCAGGCAGACGAAGCGCAGGTTGGTGGCGCCCCGCGCCTTCAGCCGGGCGATCGCCGCCGCCGCCGAATGGCCGGTCGCCAGCATCGGATCGACGGCAATGACCAGGCGGTCGCCGATATCCTCGGGCACCTTGCAGTAATATTCGACCGGCTCCAGCGTCTGGGGATCGCGGTACAGGCCGATATGGCCGACGCGGGCCGACGGCAGCAGGTCCAGCATGCCGTCCAGGATGCCGTTGCCGGCACGCAGGATCGACACCAGGCACAGCTTCTTGCCGGCCAGGACCGGCGCCTGCATCGGGGCGATCGGGGTCTCGATCTCCTCGGTCGTCAGGGGCAGGTCGCGCGTGACCTCGTAGGCCATCAGGAGGCTGATTTCGCGCAGCAGGCGGCGGAACGACGCCGTCGACGTATCGCGCTTGCGCATCAGGGTCAGCTTGTGCTGGACCAGCGGGTGGTCGATGACGACGACATTGCCGGCTTGTTCGTTCATCTGCCTCTCCTGTCTCGGGGG
>Ga0206117_100532_pt1 | contig 36270 bp, 27 predicted proteins | sample 3A5Ametagenome_FD_177997 | JGI IMG/M metagenome (GOLD analysis project Ga0206117, IMG submission 177997) | Enriched microbial communities from leaf-cutter ant dump, University of Wisconsin, Madison, United States - 3A5A | ecosystem: Environmental > Terrestrial > Nest > Insects nest > Nest dump... | reverse complement strand
TGAGCACCGGCGAGCCGGAGTTGCCGCCGGTGGTGTCCAGGTTGGTCAGGAAGTTGACCGTCTGCGTCTTCAGCGCCGGATCGGCGGTGCTGCCGAAATCACCCTTGGCGATCGCGGCCAGCAGCGGCCTGGGCGCATCGAACGGCACCGTGTTGGTGTTCTTCTCGACGATGCCGGCCACGGTGGTCACCGGCGAGTAGCTGACCGCGTCGCGCGGATGCAGCGCCTCGACCTTGCCGTAGCTGATGCGCAGCGTGCCGTTGGCATCCGGGTACACGGCGCGGCCCTGCCTGGCGCGCCAGGCGAACAGCGCCTGCATGTAGGAAGGACGCAGGCGCAGCTGCTCGCCTTCGCGCTCCTTGCTTTCGCGCTCGGCGGAGAGCTGTGCCGTCACCAGCGCGGCGGCAACCGAAACCAGCGGATCGGTCTCGATGAAAGCGCCCTTGCGGGCGGCCTCGAAGCGCGACAGCCGCTGCGCCTCGTCGCCGAGCTTCGTCTCGGCATACAACGCGTCCAGCGCCTCGCGCAGCTGTTCCGGCGTGCGGCCGAACACATTGTCGTAATGCGCATCGCGCCGTGCGTCCGGCAACTGCTGGTAGCGGGTGAGCAGCGCGGTGAGGATCGCCTTTTCCACCGCCGGGTCGTAACGGCGCTGCACCTGCCGGAGCACGCCTTCGATCAGCGCGTGGTCGCGCTGCTGGTAGCCGCTCTCGCGCTCGGCGTCGGGCTTGGCCGATTCGATGCGCAGGCGCTCCAGCAGCAGCGCCGAACGCAGCAGCTGGGTCTGGCTGGACATCAGCGTCACCAGGAATTCGCTGGCGCCGGCCTGCTCTCCGGCCGCCAACGACGCGGACAGCGCATCGATGTCGGCACCGTATCTGCGGTCGGTGGCGGCGAGCATCGCCTGCTCGTCCTGCGCGCGCTGGGCCTTGGCGTCGCTGCGCAGCAGGCCTTCCAGCTCGCCGGCGGCGCGCTTGCGGTTGTTCTTCAGCGACTGCAGCTGCGAGGCGTAGCGCGTGCGCGCATCGGCATTGCCCTTGCCCTGCGCCTCGATGATGTCGATCAGCTGCTGGAACACTTCCACGCGGCGCGGCAGCACCGTGTCGATCTGGTTGGCGAACTCGGCCGCGGTGCGCAGGCGGTAGGTGATGCCCGGGTAGCCGGCGAGCATCGCGTAATCGCCCTCCTTCGGGCCGTCCAGCGACATCTTCAGGTGCGCCGGCGGGTGGTAGGGCACGTTGTCCTTGCTGTAAGGCGCCGGCTTGCCGTCCTTGCCGACGTAGGCGCGCAGCAGGGTGAAGTCGCCGGTGTGGCGCGGCCACATGAAGTTGTCGATCTCGTCGCCGTAATTGCCGATCGCGCGCGGCGGCGCGTAGACCAGGCGGATGTCGGTCAGCTCCAGCTGGCGGATGCGGTAGAAATCGCTGCCGTAGTACATGTTGGCCACCGAGCAGCGCACGCCGCCCTCGGCCTCGCAGTCGGCGACGATGCGCTTGCGCGCGTTCTCCACCGCATCGTAGTAGGCGCGGCCGGTCTTGCCGCGCGCCTCCTTCAGCACGTCGTCGGTGACCTTGTCGAAGCCCACCGTCACCAGCACCCGGTAATCCGGGTTGGAGGCGCGCTCGTCGTCGCGGCCCTGGGCGATGAAGCCGTCGTCGATGTAGTTGTGCTCCTTGCTGGAGTTGTACTGGATCACCCCATAGGCGACGTGGTGGTTGGTCAGCAGCAGGCCGTCGCCGGAAACGAACGAACCGGTGCCGCCGCCCACCCGCACCACCGCGCTCAACGGTCGCGCGGTGACATCGGCCAGTTCCCCGGGGTCGCCCTTGAAGCCGGCCTCCTTCAGCGTCTTCGCCAGTTCAGGCAGCTGCGTGGGCATCCACATGCCCTCGTTGGCGTTGGCGGCGGCAGCCAGGCTCATGCCCAGCGCCATGGCGGCGGCAAGCGGTGTGCGCTTCATCGGAACTCCAGCGGATACAGAACAGCTGCCGACAGTAGCCGCGCCCCGGTGGGCGGGCAACCGCCAACGGTCACGATGCCGCTATCCTGCGCGGATGCGCATCTTCCCTGGTTTCCTCGTGCTGGCGTGCGCGCTGCTCGGTGCCTGCTCCGACGAGCAACGCGCCGCCGACGCGGTCGCCCGCCCCGCCCTGCGGTTGCGGGCCGAGCCGTGGCGCCTGCCCGCCGATGCGGTCGCGGCGCAGCCGGACCTGGTGGCCGCGCCCGACGGCAGCCTGCTGCTGTCGTGGCTGTCGCCCGACGCCACGGGCCACCAGCTGCGCTACGCGCGCTTTTCCGCCGGCCGGTGGCAGCCGGCACTGTCGATCGCGCGCGGCGACGACTGGTTCGTGAACTGGGCCGACACGCCGCACCTGGCCGCCAGCGCCGACGGCGCGCTGTGGGCGCAATGGCTGCGTCGCTCGGCCGACACCCCATATGCCTACGACGTGCAGCTGTCGCGCTCGGCCGATGGCCGGCAGTGGTCGGCGCCGGTCACCGTGCACGACGACGGCACCGCCACCGAGCACGGCTTCGTCTCGCTGTGGCCGGAAGGGACCGACGGCATGGGCGTGGCCTGGCTGGACGGGCGCCATACCGCCGGCAATGGCCACCATGGCGGCGGCGCGATGACCCTGCGCAGCGCGCGCTTCGATGCCGGGCTGCGCAGGCACGACGAGCAGGAACTGGACGCGATGACCTGCGACTGCTGCCAGACCGGCGCCAGCGTTGCAGGCAACGGCACGTTGCTGGTGTATCGCGGCCGCGACGCCAGCGAGATCCGCGACATCCACCTGCGTCGCCGCACCACCGGCGGCTGGCAGCCGGCGCTGCGCGTGCATGCCGACAACTGGACCATGCCGGCCTGCCCGGTGAACGGCCCCGCGGTGAGCGCGCGCGGCAACGATGCGTGGGTGGCGTGGTACACCGCGCCGCAGGGCGAGCCGCTGCTGCGCATCGCCCACAGCGGCGATGGCGGCGCCACCTTCGGCGCGCCACGGGAGCCGGACCGCGGCGTCGAGGTGCAGGGCCGGGTGCGGCTGGCCGCCGATGCCGATGGCGTCTGGCTGGCCTGGCTGCGTGAGGACGCGCATGCGCAGTCGCTGTGGCTTGCGCGCTACAGCCTCACGCTGGATCGCGAACTCGGCCGCCTGCAGGTGGCGACCCTGCAGGGACGCGGGCGCGGCACCGGCTTTCCGCGGCTGCTCGCCGGCCACGGCGGCGCACGCCTGGTGTGGACCGATGTGGCCGACGGCAAACCGTTGCTGCGTGGCGCGGTTGTCTCGGTGCTGCCGGCCGACGGCACGCCTTGACGACCGGTCGCGCGAACGTACTCGCGATCCTGCGGCCACGTACGGTACCAGCACCACTGGAGCGCATTTGTAGGAGCGCACTTCAGTGCGCGATGGGGCTTCATCGGTAAAGCTTCATCGCGCACTGAAGTGCGCTCCTACAGGTGCGCTTCTGCAGAACCCGCCACGGGCCGCAGACCATCGCTCCTGGCGAAGCGTGAAAGCGCGCCGATCGCCGGGTCGATCCTCCGCCGCCGGCGCCTGCTATTTCTCCTTGCGCCAGTTCACCGAACCCCGGTTTTCCACCGTGCTGGATTCGACTTCGATGTCGAAGCCGCGGCGCAGCAGGTACTTCAGCGTCAGCACCGAGCCGCTGCCGATCAGCGAGACGCCGTAGCCGACGTAGAGCCGGGGAGTGATGAACTTGCCCACGCCGAGCACGGCGCCGCCCAGCGCGCGCGACTGGCTGACGCCGGCGTCGTCCAGGCCCAGCTTGGCGCCGACCTGCGCGGCGAGCAGGCCGCTGCCGGCCGACAGCGCCGCCGAGGCGGCGTTGACCTGCTGCGCCTGGTCGCTGCTGGCCATGCTCAGGCTGCGGCCGAGCACCAGGTAGGACAGCGCCTCGGACTGCGACATCGCCGGGTCGGACCACACGTCCACGCGCGGCTGCTGGGCGCGGCCGGTGACGACGATGCCGGCGGTGACCTCGCCGATGCCGCGCTGGGCGCGGATGTTGATGCGCGGGTCGGAAACCACGCCGTGGTTCCACAGCAGCTGGCCCTGGGTGATGGTCAGGTCCTGGCCGTAGGCCTTGTAGCGGCCGCTGACTTCCAGCCCGCCGTTGGCGGTCATCTCGCGGCCGGGGCGCGCGCGCACCTGCATCTTGCCGGTCAGCGCGCCCTTCAGGCCGAAGCCGCTCATCTTCACCTTGTCGCCGAGGCTGACCGCCAGGTCCATGTCCAGCGGCGAGGAACGCGATTCCTCCGGATCGACCGGATCGAGCACCACCACGTCCTCGGACACCGAGGTGCCGCGGTCCAGGCGCTCCAGGTCGATCGCCGCTTCGGGCACGTGCACGCTGCCGCGCAGTTCCATGGCGGTGCCGGCCAGGGTGAAATCGAGGTCGGGGTTGGCGACCACGCGCAGTTCGCTGGTGTTGGAGACCAGCACGTTGTCGCCGCCGATATGCAGCTGCAGCGGCTGCGCGTCGCCGAACCAGGACAGCCCGCCCTGCACCTTCAACGCGCCTTCGCCGCCGGTCTTCACCTCCGCGGCGATGCGCGCCGAACCGTCGGGCTGGGCGGTGAAGCTGCCCTTGCCTTCGCTCAGGGTCAAGCCCAGCGCCGGGAACTCGCCGGTGAAGCCGCTGAGCGTCGCCTCGCCGCCGAGCGAAGGCTGCGCGCGCGTGCCGCGCAGGCTCACGTGGCCCTCAACCAGCCCCTTGGGCCGCACCAGGTCGGGCGAGAACAGTTCCATCCAGTACAGCCGCGACATGTTCAGGTACAGCTCGCCGTCGAGCGCCGCATTCGGCTCCCAGCCGGTGCGTACCTTGGCGTCGACGAAGCCGTCGCCCTGGAAACCGACGCCGAGGTAGCCGTTGATGCCACCGGGCTGCATGTCGACGTTGACGGAGAAGTGGTCGTAGCGCACCAGTTCGCCGCGGGCGTTGTCGCCCAGGCGGATGCCGCCTTCCAGCGACGCGACCTTGAAGCTGCCTTCCCAGGCCTTGCCGCGCGGGCGCAGCTGGCCGTCGACGGTGAGTTCGCCGCGCAGGTGGATGCGCCGGCCGGCATTGGGCGGCAGCCACGGCTGCACCAGCGCCAGCGGCAGCGCGTCGCCGCGCAGGCGCACACCTTCGCGCGGCCAGTCGGCGTCCACGCACAGCGCGCCGCCGGTCTCCGACCCCAGGCAGGTGTCGCCCAGGGTGAACCGCGCGCCCTGCACGGCGAACGCCGCCGGCTGCCGCAGCTGCCACGGCACGCCCTTGACCGGCGTCATCCTCAGCGCGGCCAGTTCGCCGCGCCACGCCTGCCCGGCGTGGCGTACGCCGCCAGCCAGCGCCAGCGCGCCCAGGTCGTTGCCGGCCTCGGCGTCCAGGCGCAGGTCCTGCAGGCTGCCACGCGCGTCGATGCGCAGGCGGTCGAGCAGCATGCCGGCCTGCACGCCGCTGGCCTGCAGCTGCAGGGCGCCGTTGTCGCCGCGCCATGGCAGGCGGCCAGCAAGGCTGATGTGCGCCGCCTTCCAGTCGTCCCACTGCAGGCCGTCGCCGCGCAGGTCGGCGCTGACGTCCGGCTGCGACGGCGTGCCGCGCACCTGCACGCTGCCGGCCACGCTGCCGCTGGCGCCGGGCAGCAGGTCGGACAGGTGCAACGGCTGCAGCGTCGCATCCACGTCCAGGCGGTCGCCGACCTTGCCCTTGGCCTCGACGCGGCTGTCGCCCACCGCCAGGCGCACGTCGCCCTCGCCCTGGGTGCCATGCAGCGCCACCTTGGCGCGCGCGTCCACGCTGCGCCCGCGCAGACGGCCGCGCAGCTGCGGCACGTCGAGCGTGGCGTCCAGGCGCAGGTCGTCGGTGCCGGCCGGCGACGGCAGCTGCGTGCCGGTCGAGGCCAGCGTGCCGGACAGGTTGCCTTCCCAGCCCGGCAGGAAATAGCCGGGATCGAAGCCGGCCAGCGTCGCGTCCACGTCCCACGACAGCGCCGGCTGCCACGCCGCCGATCCGGTGAGATCGAGCGAGCCGCCCGGCGTGGTCGCCTTGAGCTTCTCGATGCGCGCCTGGCGGTCGCTGCCGCGTACATCGAAATCGAGCGCGGCGTCCTGCGCGTCGCGCGCCACCTCGGCCTTGCCGACCGCCGCCCAGTTCTTCAAGGTGCCGGCCACGCCCAGGCGCGCTTCCTTCAGGTGCATCGGCACCGGCGTGGTGTCCGCCGCCGTCGGGTCGGGCGCGGGCGTCCAGGTCAGCTGGCTGGCCACCACCGCGAAACGGAAGCCGGGATTCTGCGTGTCGCTGAAATCGGCGCTGCCCTGCAGGCGCACGCTGCCGCCGAAGGCCTCGGCCACCAGCGGCGAGACGGTCAGCACCTGGTTGTCGATGGCGATGTTGGACGGCGCCAGCACCAGTTCCTGGTCGCCCTGGCGCACGCGGCCCTGCAGCCGCGCGTTGCCGCCGCGGCCGCGCGCGGTGAAGTCCAGCGCCAGCGGCGCGGGCGCCTGCGCCAGGTACTGCGCCGGCACCAGCTGACCCAGGTCCAGTTCCTCGCTGCGCGCGGCCACGTTCCACACCGGGTCGGTGCGGCCGTCGAGCACCAGGCTGGCCTGCAGCGGCCTGGGCGCATGACCGGCCAGCGCGACCTCCATGTGCGCCAGGTCGCCGCGCGCGACCAGCCCCAGGCGCGCCCGCGGCTGGCCCGGGCGCGCCGGCATCAGCGCGCTCACGGTGAGATCGGTGCGGTAGTCCTCGCGCGGCAGGTAATGGCCGTCGATGCGGAAATCGCCCAGGTTGCCGGCGACCTTGAGCTGGGTGGTGCGGAATTCGCCGTCTGCCGCCTCGATGCCGCCGCGGAGGCGGGTGATGTCGATCGGCGGCGCGTCCGGCTGGACGATGCGCAGGCCGTCGACCTCGATGGTGTCGGCCTGCAGCGCCAGCGGCAGCTCGATGGCCGGCAGCACGTCGGGCCAGCGCGGCAGCTCGAACGGCTTGTCCTCCGGCGGCCCCAGTTCCAGCTGGGCGTTGCTGATCCGCAGCAGGTCCAGGCGCAGCTTGCGCCCCAGCAGCGGACGGATGTCCGGGTCCAGGTAGGCCTGCGCGGCGCTGAAATGGATGTCCTCGTAGCGGAAATCCAGGTCGTGCAGCACCAGCGGCCCGGCCAGCGGGCCTTCGACCCGGCTCCAGGTCAGGGACGAGTTGGCCGGCAGCCGCGCCACCACCTGCGCCAGCAGCACGTCGCGCCCGGCCACGGTCTGCAGCAGCCAGTACAGCGCCAGCACGGCCAGCACCGAGACCACGCCGATGCCGATGCCGCTGCGGATCGCCAGCGTGCGCATGCGCGCCCGGCGCCGCGCGCGCAGCTCGGCGATGCGCGCCTCGCGTTCCTCGGGAGTGATGTCGCCGGACGCGGCGGGATCGGGGCGGCGGCTCACAGGTCGGCTCCGATGTTCAGGTACAGCTGGAACTGCGAGTCGGGGTGGTTCAGGCCGTGCGCGATGTCGATGCGCACCGGCCCGACCGGCGATTTCCAGCGCACGCCGAAGCCCACGCCGGTATGCAGGTCGATGGTGTTGTCGAACGCGCTGCCGGTGTCCACGAACACCGCCGCGCCCCACGGGCCGCCGCCGAAGTAGTGCTCGTACTCGGCCGAACCGACCACCAGGTGCTTGGCGCCGAGCGCGTACTTGTCTGGCGCCGGCGTGCGCGGCCCGACCTCGCGCCAGGCGTAGCCGCGGATCGAGCGGTCGCCGCCGGCGAAATAGCGCAGGCTCGGCGGCATCGCCACCAGGTCGCTGGTCCAGGTGGTGCCCGCCTGCCCGCGCAGGATCAGCCGGTCGGTGTCGCCCAGTGGCATGTACCAGCGCAGCGTGGCGTCGGCCTGGATGAAGCTGGTGTCCGAACCGGCGCCCTCGATGCCGCCGCGCAGCGTGGCGTTGCCGCTGAAGCCGCGGCGCGGGAACGCCCGGTCGTCCACGTCCAGGTAATCGGCGGTCAGCTGCGGGTACACCAGCGTGGAGTACTGGTAGACCGCGTCGGTGAACTGGTCGCCGGAGCTGTAGCGCCAGCGCTCGCGCAGCGCGTTGACCGAGGCGATGGCGGTCCAGTGCTGGTTGATCTCGCCGCTGCGGCTGCCGATCAGCTTGAAGTTGCGCATGTCGATGTAGCGCGTCTGCTCGTCGTAGGCGCTGGCGGCGAAGGTGTACCAGCCGTCGAGCCAGCGGAACGCCGGAATGCGGTAGCTGGTGATCAGGCTCTTGCGCTTCTGCGCGTAGTCCAGCTGCGTGTTGAGCTTGTGGCCGCGACTGTTGACGTAGCGCCGCTCCACGCCGCCGCGCACACCCGCGCCGCTCTCGCTGCCGTAGCTCAGGCCGGCGGTATAGATGGTGCGCTTGGCCAGGGTGAGGCTGACGTCCACCGGCACCTCGCCGTCGCCATAGGCGTCCTCCGGGTGCGGCTGGATGTCGATGGTGCTGAAGTAGTCCAGCTTGGTCAGCGATTCGCGCAGGCGGTCGAGCTTGCCCTCGTGCCAGTAGCTGCCTTCCTCCCAGTACACCAGGGGGTCGAACAGCCCCGGGCGGAAATAGTCCTGGTTGAAGGTGATGCGGCCCATGTTGTAGCGGCGGCCGCTGTCCCAGCTCAGGAAGATGTCGGCCGCGTTCTCGGCGCGGGTCACCTCGACCTTGCGCTGGGTGAAATCCGCATCGAAGTAGCCGCGCTCGGACAGGCGCCGGGTGATGACGACCTTGCTGGCCTCGTAGGTGCTGTGGTCGAACGGCGCGCCCTCGCGCGGCTGGAAGTCCTCCAGGTCCTGCTGCAGGTAGCGGTCGCGCGCGGCCGGGCCGGTGATGATCACCTCCGACTGGCGCACCCGCACCGGCTCGCCCTTCTCCACCTGGATCACCACCCGCACGGTGTCGCCCTCGCGCGGCGCCTCCACGGTGATGGTCGGGTTGTAGTAGCCGAACGGCTCCAGCGCCTGCCGGGTCTGGCGTTCGGCCTGCGACAGCAGGTATTCCAGGCGCGATTCGCCCTGCACCTTGCCGATGGTGTCGTACAGCGACAGCGAAACCTCGATGTTTTCGATGATGGCCGCGTCGTCGCCCTTGTCCAGTCCCTTGATCTGGACCTTTTCGATCGTGCCGCGGGCATGGGCGAAGGGAACGGCGGCGAATGTGGCCAGAAAAAGGGCAAATGCGAGGTTCTTGGGCAGCATCGCGACAGCATACCGGGCGCTCGTGAAGGCCGGAATCATCACGGCGGTTTCACTTCGACGGTTAAATTATCGTGAATGCATCCAGCCCCCTCCGGTTCATGCATGCGTCGTTGCGTCACGGCCGCGAACGAATCCGCTCCTGGAAGAGCGTCCGGTCCGACTGGGTCCCGCCGTCCACCCGCCGCGAGCCAGGAATCCAACCCATGAAACGCCAGTTGCTGAGCGCCGCCATCTGCGCGGCCATCACCGCCTATTCCCCGCTGTCCTCCGCCCAGTCCCAGGACACCGGCAGCGGGAAGAACGTAGAGACGCTCGACCGCATCACCGTCACCGGCTCGCTGATCCCGCAGGTCCAGGTGGAAACGGCCACGCCGATCACCTCGATCACCGCCCAGGACATCCAGAAGCAGGGCTTCAAGGACGTCTACGAGGTGCTGCGCTCGCAGCCGCTGGCCACCGGCGCCGTGCAGGACAGCCAGTTCTCCGGCGGCTTCACCCCCGGCGCCAAGCCGATCAGCCTGCTGGGCCTGGACCCCGGCTTCACCCTGGTGCTGATCGACGGCCGCCCCATGGCCGACTACCCGCTGCTCTACAACGGCCAGAGCAATTTCGTCGACCTGGCCAGCATCCCCACCGCGATGGTCGAGCGCATCGACATCGCGCCGGGCAACCAGTCGTCGATCTACGGCTCCAGCGCGATCGCCGGCGTGGTCAACATCATCCTGAAGAAGAAGCTGGACGGCACCCAGATGAGCTTCCGCATGGGCGCCTACGATGGCGGCGGCGGCGGCAACCAGCGCTTCCAGCTGACCAGCGGCCGCAGCTGGGACCAGCTGGACCTGACCGCCGGCCTGCAGCTGAGCAACCAGGACCCGATCTACGGCTTCAACCGCAAGGATTTCGATTCCACCAACGACAACCCCGACGTCGCTGCCCGCTACGGCAGCCGCACCTTCGTGCACAACGCCAGCAGCGGCGCCTACATCGACCCCGGCGAGGCCGCCTGCGCACCGCTGTCCGGGCTGTTCGGCGGCACCACCGTCTACGACACCCGCCCCGGCCGCGGCAACTACTGCGGCAGCCGCTACGAGCCGGGCTATTCGACCATCCTCAACAAGGAACGCAGCGCGTCGGGCTACGCCAACCTGAACTACGCGCTCAACGACAGCACCGACGTCTACGCCACCGTGCTGCTCAACCGCACCAAGAACGAGAGCAACTCCGGGTCGCGCTTCTGGCAGCCCTCGATCGATACCAGCGGCTACATCTTCAACAACCTCACCGGCGACCTGGAGAGCTACCAGCGCATTTTCTCGCCGGAGGAAACCGGCGACCGCGACTTCAACAACGAGCGCCAGACCGCCGATTCCTACAATGTCGCCCTGGGCATCAAGGGCGTGGTGGGCCAGTCCAACTGGGACTACAACGCCTACTACGCGCGCTCGGAGTACCACATCGACAGCCGCCAGTGGTGGCCGCTGAAGGACAAGATGGAGGACTTCTTCCGCGAGCACTTCCTGGGTCCGCAGCTGGGCGACTATTACGGCTACCCGATCTACGAACCCAACGACGCCGGCTTCTACCAGCCGCTGACGCCCGAGCAGTACCGCAGCTTCCAGGGCGAGATCCGCACCAAGTCCAAGACCTGGACGCAGAACGTCAACCTGCAGTTCACCAACACGGCGCTGTTCTCGCTGCCCGCCGGCGACGTCGGCTTCGCCGGCGTGCTGCAGGCCGGCCAGCAGTCCTGGAGCAACCCCACCGACCAGCGCGTGGTCAACGACGAGTTCTGGGGCCTGAGCGGCACCCAGGGTTCGGGCAAGCGCGACAACTGGGCCGCCGCGGTGGAGCTGCGCGTGCCGATCTTCAGCCGGCTCACCGCCAGCCTGTCCGGGCGCTACGACGACTACAAGAACAAGGGCGGCGGCAGCGATTCGCGCGCGACCTGGAAGGCGGCGCTGGAGTTCCGTCCGCTGGATTCGCTGCTGCTGCGCGCCAACTACGCCACCGCGTTCAAGTCGCCGGACATGGCCTATGTGTTCGCCGGCGACAGCGGTTTCTACACCTTCGTGCCCGACTACTACCGCTGCGCCACCGAGGAACCCGGCGTGCCGATCAGCCAGTGCTCCTACAACGACGAGCAGGTGCGCGGCTCGCGCGCGGGCAACCCCGACCTGAAGTCGATCACCGCCAAGTCGTGGGGCGGCGGCGTGGTGTGGTCGCCCAACGCGCAGTTCACCGTCAGCGCCGACTACTACCGCATCAAGATCGACAACAAGGTCGCCGACCTGGACCTGGACATGCTGCTGCGCAACGAGGCCGCCTGCCGCCAGGACCAGCTGGACGCCGGCTCGCCCACCTGCGTCGACGCCCTGCAGCGCATCGGTCGCGCCGGCGCCAACGCGCCGCAGCCGAACCAGATCAACACGGTGGCGGTGAACCCGATCAACGTGGCCAAGGAGGATGTCAGCGGCGTCACCGCCAACATGGACTACCGCTGGGCCACCGACGCGTGGGGCAGCTTCATGCTGGGCGCGCGCTACAACGTCACGCTCAAGCACGAAAGCCAGCAGTATCCGGAGGACCCGGTGATCGACCTGCTGCGCGATCCGTACTACTCCTCGGAGTTCAAGAATATCTTCAGCGCCACCCTGGGCTGGCAGATGGGCGACTGGACCACCACCCTGTACGGCATCCGCTACGGGCGCACGCCGAACTTCGCCGCGCAGGACAGCACCGAGGGCTACGCCGCCGACGACGCCGACAAGGTCAAGGCGTGGACCACCTTCAACCTGACCCTGGACTACGCGGTGACCGACGACGTGTCGCTGAGCCTGACCGCCAACAACCTGACCGGCGAACGGCCGCCGCGCGACCGTACCTACACCAGCTATCCGTACTACAACATCTTCAACTACAACGGCTACGGCCGCTCCTACATGCTGGAAGTGAACTGGCGTTTCGGGCGCAGCCAGTAACCCGCGCGGTCAGGGGAAGGAACGGGGGCGGCCAACGGCCGCCCCTGTTTCATCCGGCCGCCTGCAGGCGTTCGCGCAGCGGCGCGAGCGGCCCGGCATAACGCCGCCATTCCTCGACATTGCGCGCATGCACCGGCTCGCGCACCTGCACGCTGCTCAGCGTGGCGGTGGCCGCGGCGTTGCGGGTCAGGTCGCTGGCGCCCTGCTCCGGCGCCAGGCCGCATTGGCGCAGCACCTGCGCCAGCGCCGCCTCGGGGTCGCGCACCATCGCCTCGTAGTCGATCTCGAGCACCCGCCCCGGCAGGTGCCGCTGCCAGGCGCGCATCAAGCCGGCGTAGGCGTGATGGTGCGCGGCCAGGGCGTCGAGGTCGTAGCTGTAGCCGTAGGCGTCGCCGAACATCGCCCGGTAGTTGGAAAAACACACCGCCATCGGATCGCGCCGCACGTGCACGATCAGCGCCTGCGGCAGCGCGCGGGCGATGGGCCCGGCCAGCAGGTAGTTGGGCGGCAGCTTGTCGATGAAGCGGTGCTGGCCCTGCAGCCGCCAGCGCACCTGCCGCAGGTAGCCTTCGCCGATACCCCGGTAATCCAGCGACGCCAGCGCCTGCAGCAGCGGCGGGTCCAGCAGCGCGCGCCCGGCCTGGTCGGCGGCCCAGCGCAGCTGCTGGGCGAAATCGCCCAGTTCACCTGCCGACGCCACCTGCGAATGATTGCCGAGCATGCGCTCCAGCACCGTGGTGCCCGAGCGCGGCATGCCGACGATGAAGATCGGCTGGGCGCCGCCGTCGTCCTCGACGCTGTCGGCCGCGGCGAAAACGCCGTCGGCCGCCAGCCGCGCCATGGCATCGTGCTGGGCGGCGTCGGCGAGCCGGTCGTGGCGCAGCCGCCGCCACATCACCGCATTGCCGCGGCGCAGCGCGTCCCAGGCGCCGTCCAGGTCGCCAAGGTCCTCCAGCTCCTTGTACAGCGCGAACCACAGCGCCGCGCCGTCCTCACTGTCGGCGTTGATGGCCTGCAACTGCCTGCGCAGTGCGTCGACATGGTGGTCGCCGGCGTGCCAGCGGCGCAGGCGCGCACGCGTCAGCGCCGCGCGGCCGTGGCCGGGGCGCAGCTGCAGGCAGCGCGCCAGCGCCTGCCCGGCCGCGTCCAGCTCGCCGTTGAACTGCAGCTGCACGCCGAGGAAATAATGGAAATCGGCGTTGTCGAAACCGGCCGCGGCGGCGCGCCGCATCAGGCGCAGCGCATCGGCGTGCAGGCCCAGCGACTGCAGCACGTGGGCCAGCGCCGCCAGCGTGGACGCATCGTCGCAGCGCGCCACGCAGGCCTGCCGCATCAGCGTCGCCACGCCTTCGCTGTCGCCGACCCGCAGCAGTGCCTGCGCCACCCGCAGCAGCAGCGCCGGATCGTCGTATTCCTGCCTGCCCGCCAGTTGCAGCTGCTGCACGGCTTCGCGCAGGCGGCCCAGGGCCAGCACCGTGCCGGCCAGCATCACTCGCGCGTAGGCGTGCGTGGGCTGCCGTTCCAGCACCGCCAGCAGGTGCCGGCGCGCCTCCGGCATGTCGCGCCGGGCCAGGGCGGCCTGCGCGGACTGCCAGGAGGCGGCCGGGTCCATGCCTCAGCCGGACAGGTGCTCGATCGCCGCCACGCTGCCCAGGCGGTCGCCCAGGGTGCGCAGCAGCGCGAGGCGGTTGCCGCGCAGGGCCGGGTCGTCGGCGTTGACCATGACGCCGTCGAAGAACGCATCGACCTGCGGGCGCAGGCGCGCCAGACGACCCAGCACGCTGACGTAGTCCTTCTGCGCCAGCGCGGCGCCGGTGTCGTCGATGGCCGCGGCCACCGCTTCGGCCAGTTCGCTCTCGGCCGGTTCGCGCAGCAGGGCCGGGTCGAGGGTGCCCGGGATGTCGCCCTCGGCCTTGCGCAGGATGTTGCGGATGCGCTTGTTGGCCGCGGCCAGCGCCTCGGCCTCGGGCAGCTGGGCGAAGGTGCCGATGGCGTCGATGCGGCGGTCGAAGTCGTACAGCGAGGCGGGCTTGAGTTCGGCCACGGCGTTGAAGTGCGTGGCCGGAACGCCCTTGTCGCTGTAGTAGCCCTTCAGGCGGTCGAGGATGAAGTCATGCAGTTCGCCCGCATCCGCCTGCACGTTGCGTGTTGCCAGACCGGCATTGACGGCGACCAGCAGTGCCGGCAGATCCAGATCGAAGCCCGACTCGATGATCGTGCGCGCCAGGCCCAGCGCATTGCGCCGCAGCGCGAACGGGTCCTTGTTGCCGGTCGGCTTGAGGCCCGCGGCGAAACCGCCGGCCAGCGTGTCCAGGCGCTCGGCGATGGCCAGCACCTTGCCCAGCGGCGACAGCGCGATGTCGTCGGCCGCGAAGCGCGGCTGGTAGGCCTCGTCGATGGCCAGCGCGACGGCGGGCGATTCGCCGCCGGCCACGGCGTAGTGGCGGCCGGCGATGCCCTGCAGTTCCGGGAACTCGCCCACCATGCGCGACTGCAGGTCGTTCTTGGCGAGCTCGGCGGCACGGCGCGCCTGCGCCACGTCCACGCCCACCCGCGCGGCGATGTGCTGGGCCAGCGCCGATACGCGCTGCACCTTGTCGGCCACCGTGCCCAGTTTGGCCTGGTAGGTGACGCTCGATAGCCCGTCGCCCATCGACACCAGGCCCTGCTTGAGGTCTTCGTCGAAGAAGAACTTGGCGTCACTGAAACGCGGGCGGATCACGCGCTCGTAGCCCTTGGCCACTTCGGCCACGTCCTTCGATTCGATGTTGGCGATGCCGATGAACTTCTCGGTCAGCCTGCCGCCGGCATCGAGCACCGGGAAGAACTTCTGGTTGATCTCCATCGTCTCGATCAGCGCTTCCTGCGGCACGGCCAGGAACTCGCGCTCGAAGCTGCACAGCACCGCCGACGGCCATTCGACCAGGTTGACCACCTGTTCCAGGTTGTCGTCGGTGATGCGCGCCACGCCGCCGGCCTGCGCGGCGGCGGCGTTGACCTCGTGCACGATGCGCTCGCGGCGCGCGTCGGCGTCGACCAGCACGTTGGCGGCCTTCAGCGATTCGACGTAGTCGGACGGGTGGCTCAGCCACACCTGCTTGTCGGCCATGAAGCGGTGGCCGCGGCTGAAGCGGTCGGACTTCAAGCCGAGCAGTCCGGCGTCGACCACGTCGTTGCCGTGCAGCAGCACCAGCCAGTGCACCGGCCGGGCGAAGGCGTACTCGTGCGCGCCCCAGCGCATCGGCTTGGGGATCGGCATCGCGGCGATGGCCTCGCGCACGATCTCCGGCAGCAGCGTGGCGGTCCTGGCGCCCGGGGTCACCGAACGCAGCACGAAGCGCTCGCCCTTGGCATCGGTGGTGCGCTCCAGCGCGGTCCAGTCGATGCCGGCCTTGGCGGCAAAACCCTGCAGCGCCTTGGTCGGCTCGCCGTTGGCGTCCAGCGCGATGTTGAGGTACGGGCCGAACACTTCCGAGTGCTGCTCGGGCTGTTCGGTTTCCACGCCCGGCAGCAGCACCGCCAGGCGGCGCGGGGTGGACAGCGGCTTGGCGTCACCGCGCTCGAAGGCGATGCCGCGCTTGGCCAGCCCGTCGATCACGCCGTCGAAGAAGGCCTGCGCCAGGCCCGGCAGCGCCTTGACCGGCAGCTCCTCCACGCCCAGTTCGATCAGCAGCGGCTGCATGCTCATGCCTGCACCTCCTTCGCTGCCACCGCTTCCAGGCGCTTGGCCTCGTACAGTTTGGCAACGGCCTGGGCCAGCGCGCGCACGCGCAGGATGTAGCGCTGGCGTTCGGTCACCGAGATGGCGCGGCGCGCGTCCAGCAGGTTGAACGAATGGCTGGCCTTGCAGACCTGTTCATAGGCCGGCAGCGGCAGGCCGGCCTCGACCAGCTTCTGCGCTTCCTTCTCGCAGGCGTCGAAGCGGTGGAACATCTCTTCCACGTCGGCGTGCTCGAAGTTGTAGGTGCTCTGCTCCACCTCGTTCTGGTGGTAGACGTCGCCGTAGCTGACCGGCGTGCCGTCCGGGCCGTAGGTCCACACCAGGTCGTAGACGTTGTCGCAGTTCTGCAGGTACATGCACAGCCGCTCCAGGCCGTAGGTGATCTCGCCCAGCACCGGGCGGCATTCCAGGCCGCCGGCCTGCTGGAAGTAGGTGAACTGGGTGACTTCCATGCCGTTGAGCCACACCTCCCAGCCCAGGCCCCAGGCGCCGAGGGTCGGCGATTCCCAGTTGTCCTCGACGAAGCGCAGGTCGTGCACCAGCGGGTCGATGCCCAGCGCCTTGAGCGAATCCAGGTACAGCTGCTGGATGTTGTCCGGGCTCGGCTTCATCGCCACCTGGTACTGGTAGTAGCGCTGCAGGCGGTTGGGGTTCTCGCCGTAGCGGCCATCGGTGGGACGGCGGCTGGGCTGCACGTAGGCGGCGTTCCAGCTTTCCGGGCCGATCGAGCGCAGGAAGGTGGCCGGGTGGAAGGTGCCGGCGCCCACTTCCAGGTCCAGCGGCTGGATCAGCACGCAGCCCTGCTTCGCCCAGTAGTCGTTGAGGGTCTGGATCAGGCCCTGGAAAGTGATGGGAACGGTGGGAGTCGCGGACATGCTGCCTGGGCCGTACGGATGGGTGCGCTAGTATAGCGAGCGACCGCGCGGCGGCCGCGCCAGCAAGGAGTTTCAGGTGGAACAGCAGGCCGCGCAGAGCGCTCCGACCCCGCCACCGCCGGTGGCCATCGCCCCCGGCCGGCTGCAGTTCTCCAACATCACCGCCGCCCTGCTCGGCGACGGCCTGGTGGCCGCGCACGACCAGGAGCGCATCCGTTTCTCGGCGCAGGGCGCGCGCAACGCCAGCGAGGTGCACCCGCTGGTGCTGCTGGCCAACCTCAAGCTGGCCGCGGCGGCGCCGGCGTCCGGCGAGCTGGGACTGGAGCGCCTGACCGAATGGCTGGCCGCGCGCAGCGGGGTCCGCCACCTGCGCATCGACCCCACCCGCGTGGACGTGGCCAACGCCACCGCCGTGGTCTCGCACGCCTATGCGCGGCGCCACCGCATCCTGCCGCTGGCGATCGACGGCGAACGCGTGCTGGTGGCCACCAGCGAGCCGATGGCGCGCGACTGGATACCCGACCTGCAGCACCTGACCCGGCGCCGGGTCGAGATCGTGCTGGTCAACCCGCTGGACCTGCACCGCTATTCGATGGAGTTCTTCGGCGTCACCCGCTCGGTGCGGGGCGCCCGCGGCGACGCGCGCAGCGACGGCGGCAGCCTGCCCAGCTTCGAGCAGCTGGTGGAACTGGGCCGCGCCGGCGACGTCAACGCCGACGACCACCATGTGGTCAGCATCGTCGACTGGCTGCTGCAGTACGCCTACGAGCAGCGCGCCAGCGACATCCACCTGGAGCCGCGCCGCGACATGGGCCGGGTGCGGTTCCGCATCGACGGCGTGCTGCACAAGGTGTTCGAGCTGCCGCCGGCGGTGATGACCGCCGTGGTCAGCCGCATCAAGGTGCTCGGACGCATGGACCTGGCCGAACGCCGGCGCCCGCAGGACGGCCGCATCAAGACCCGTTCGCCGGGCGGGCGCGAGGTGGAGATGCGCCTGTCGACCATGCCCACCGCCTTCGGCGAGAAGTGCGTGATGCGCATCTTCGACCCGGACGCGGCGTTCAAGAGCATCGAGCAGCTGGGCTTCAGCCCGGAGGAAGCGGCCGGCTGGAACGAGCTGGTGTCGCGCCCGCACGGCATCGTGCTGGTCACCGGCCCCACCGGCTCGGGCAAGACCACCACCCTGTATTCCACGCTCAAGCGGCTGGCCACGCCGGACGTGAACGTGTGCACGGTGGAGGACCCGATCGAGATGATCGCGCCGGAGTTCAACCAGATGCAGGTGCAGGCCAACATCGACCTGGACTTCGCGGCCGGCGTGCGCACCCTGCTGCGCCAGGACCCGGACATCATCATGATCGGCGAGATCCGCGACCTGGAGACCGCGCAGATGGCGGTGCAGGCCGCGCTGACCGGCCACCTGGTGCTGTCCACCCTGCACACCAACGACGCGCCCTCGGCCATTACCCGCCTGCTCGACCTGGGCATCCCGCACTACCTGATCGCCTCCACCGTCAACGGCGTGCTGGCGCAGCGGCTGGTGCGCACCCTGTGCCCGCACTGCAGGCGCGCCGACGTGCTCGACGACGCCGACTGGGCGCCGCTGCGTGATGGCGATGAGGCATTACCTGATGCCATCCACGCCTGTGCGCCGGTCGGCTGCCTGGAGTGCCGGCGCACCGGCTACATGGGCCGGATCGGCCTGTACGAGCTGCTGCCATTGGCTCCGCGGCTGCGCGCCCTGATCACCCGCGACATGGACCTGGCCGGATTCAGCCGCGCCGCGCGCGCCGAAGGGCTGCGTACCCTGCGCCGCACCGGGCTTGAAAAGGTGGCGCAGGGGCTGACTACAATCGAGGAAGTCCTGTCAGTACTGCCTCCCGCGGAATGAAGCCCCAGCCGTTCCTGATCGTCGAAACCGGGCAACCGTTCCCGACCCTGCGCCGTTACGGCCGCTTTCCGCACTGGATCCGCGTCGCCGCGGGCCTGGAGGAAGCCGAGACGGTGGTGGTCAACGTCGAGCACGGCGAACGCCTGCCCGAACGCCACGGCTTCGCCGCCACCATCGTCACCGGCTCGGCCGCCTTCGTCACCGACCGCGCCGACTGGAGCGAGCGCAGCGCCGACTGGCTGCGCGAGGCCGCCCACGGCGGCATGCCGCTGCTGGGCATCTGCTACGGCCACCAGCTGCTGGCCCACGCGCTGGGCGGCCAGGTCGACTACAACCCGGCCGGCCGCGAATCCGGCACGATCCGCCTGGAGCTGGCCGAACCGGCCGCCGTCGATCCGCTGTTCGCCGGCCTGCCGGCCAGTTTCCCGGCCCATGCCACCCACCTGCAGACCGTGCTGCGCGCGCCGGAAGGCGCCACCGTGCTGGCGCGCTCGGTGCAGGACAACTGCCACGCCTTCCGCTGGGGCGACCAGGCCTGGGGCCTGCAGTTCCATCCCGAGTTCGCCACCCATCACATGCGCGGCTACGTGCGCGCCCGCGCCGACTGCATCGCCCGCCATGGCGGCTGCGCGCGCAGCGTGGCGCGCGAGGTCAGCGCCGCGCCGCTGGCCCGCCAGCTGCTGCGCCGCTTCGTGCGGCACGTGCGGCGCGGGGCGCATTGAGGCCGGTATCGCGGCCTCCCGCTGGCGGCGCGCTGACGCCGCCCTGATCCATCGGCGGCGGCGCGATCGCCGCTGCGCTCCACATGGCCGGTCATCTCGTCGGATTCGCCTTTGGCGGAAACATCCGGATCGGGACCACCGGCGGCAGGGCGACCGCGGAGCCGACCGACGGGGTCGCACACCCGTGCGCGTCGCCACCGGCGTCTATCCGTCCAATATCCCGCCGATCGGTCCGCGGCCTGCCGGGATGCGCCTTTTGCCACAGGGCCTGGCCGTTCCAGACCGCGCTCCAGGCGGCACCACGCGACATTCGCCGTGACGGCATGGCGGACGCCACGTACCCGCCCGGAGGTCACCTGGCATGGCAACGTCGGGCGGCGACTGTTCCTGTCCTGCCCACGGCTCCGGACCGGATACTGGCGGTGATCCGCCTGGTGCCGTTGGCGGGTCGAAGGCCGTCGCGGCCGCCGCCGTGTCCAGGGCAGTAGCGGCCGGAACGCGACCGCGCGCGCTTCCGCCCCGGCGAAGGCCCGGCGCGGCCTCTCCGCCCGATCCCCACCGCGCGCCACCATCACACCGTTACTTGTTCCTCATAAACCCGGACAGGGTTTCGGGCGATAATCCGCCCAGCGTCGGCCTGTCGCTGGCGCCCTCCCCTTTTCGGAACTGCAATGGGCGATATTCGCAAGGTGCCGGCCTCCGCCGGCGCGGAATGGCTGCTGGCCGGCTTCGGCCTGCTCAAGCGCGCGCCGCTGGCGCTGGGTTCGCTGGGCATCCTCTGGGGCGTAGGCACCTCGCTGGTGCTGTCGCTGTCCCTGCTGGTGCCGGCGCTGGGCACGCTGGTGCAGTTCCTGCTGCTGCTGGCCGGCCCGCTGTTCATGGGCGGCCTGCTGTGGGCCGTGCGCGAAGTCGACCAGAACCGCCAGGCGCGCCCGGCGCACCTGCTCGAAGGCGTGCGCGAAGGCCGCGCCCCGCACCTGCTGGTGGCCCTGCTGCCGCAGCTGGTGGCCGCGCTGGTGCTGGGCACGCTGCTGCTGGTGCTGGTCGGCACCGATGGCCTGCAGCGGTTGTCCGACGTGATGCTGCGCCTCAACGAACTGAGCCAGTCCGGCGCGCAGCCGGATCCGGCGCAAATCGAGGCGCTGGTGGCGACGCTGCCGGCCGGCCGCATCCTGCTGTGGCTGCTGCTGATGCTGGCGGCCTTCGCCGCGCTCACCCTGGCGCTGTTCGTGATGCCGCCGCAGGTGATGTTCCAGCGCGTCGGCGGCTGGCACGCGCTGCGCCGCAGCCTGCGTTCGAGCCTGCGCAACCTGCCGGCGATGCTGGTGTTCTTCGTGCTGGCCTTCATCGCCATCTTCGCGATCTACTTCGCGGTGCTGATCGTGTCGCTGGTCATCGGCTTGATCGCCGGCCAGACCGTGGCCATGGCGGTGGCGCAGCTGCTGCTGATGGCCGTGCTGATGCCGGTGTTCGCCGGCGCGGTGTACGCGGCCTGGAAGCAGATGCTCGGCCCGGCCGGGGCAGTGCCGCCGCCGGTGGACGCCCACGTCATCGAAGTCTGACGTTGCTCAGGCGGGTGCGTAGCACGCCCCGTCTGACATAGGCGGGGCTGTCTGAAAGCCCCGTGTGGGGCAAGCCCCACACCTACCCCGACCCACACCCATGCAGGGTCGTCCCGCGCTCTACGATTCCGCTGCCGCCGGCTTGCGCGGCATCAGCCAGCGCGCGGCGTGGATGCCCAGCTCATAGAGCACGCACATCGGGATGGCCAGCATCAGCTGCGAGACCACGTCCGGCGGGGTCAGCACCGCCGCCAGCACGAAGATGCCGACGATGGCGTAGCCGCGCCCTTCGCGCAGCTGCTGCGGCGTGACCCAGCCCAGCAACACCAGGATCACCATCGCCACCGGCAGCTCGAAGCTGGCGCCGAAGGCGAAGAAGATCGCCAGCACGAAATCCAGGTAGGCGCTGGCGTCGGGGGTGATGGCGATCACCTCCGGGCGGAAGGTGGTCAGGAAGTGGAACACCGCCGGGAGCACCAGGAAATAGGCGAACGCGCAGCCGATGTAGAACAGCGCCACGGCCGAGCCGAGCAGCGGCAGCGCCAGCCGCTTCTCGCGCGCGTACAGGCCCGGTGCCACGAACGCCCAGGCCTGGTACAGCAGCCACGGCACGGCCACGAACACGGCGGTGAAGAAAGTCAGCTTGAGCGGCGCGAAGAACGCGCCGGCCGGATTGGTGGCGATCATCGACTGCCCGGCGGGCAGCTGCGAGATCAGCGGCGTCGCCAGGTGGCTGTACAGCGTGCGCGAGAACGGCAGCAGCGCCAGCAGCACCACGCCCAGCCCGAGCAGGCCGCGCACCAGCCGTGCGCGCAGTTCGACCAGATGCTCGATCAGCGGGCTTTCGGAGAATTCGTCGCTCATGGCGCGCGCTCCGGCTGTTCCGGCGACTGCGCCGTTTCCGTCATTTCCGGTGCGGGCGCCGCAGGCGCGGCGGGTGCCGGCAGGGCATCGGCCTGCACATCCCCGGCGACATCAGGGACATCGGCGGTGGGCGGCGCGGCCGCGGCGGGCGCATCGACCTCACGGCGCAGCGCGTCGACTTCGCCATGCAGCTGGGTCGCGCCTTCCTGCAGCCCGCGTTCGGCCTGCTGCACCGACTCGCGCACGCTGCGCAGGTTGCGCTGGAGCTCTTCGGCCTGCAGCTCGCGCTCCAGTTCCTGCTTGACCGAATCCCACTGGTTGCGCGCACGGCGCACCCACAGCCCGGCAAAACGCGCCGCCTTGGGCAACCGTTCCGGGCCCAGCACCACCAGCGCCACCACCGCGATCAGCAGCAGTTCGCTGAAGCCGATATCGAACACGCCTGGAACCTTCGGTTCAGCGCGTCTCGCGGTCGCGCTCGGCCTGCGTGTCGCGGCTGGATTCGCGTTCGCGCGACTCGTCGTTCAGGCGCGCCGGCGGCGAATCTTCCTCGCGCATGCCCTTCTTGAATTCCTTGACCGCGCTGCCCAGATCCTTGGCGCCGCTCGTCAGCCGCTTGGTGCCGAACACCAGCACGACGATGACCAGCACGATCAACCAATGCCAGATGCTGAAACTGCCCATGATCCGCTCGCGTTATTCGGTGTGGAGGCCGGTGAGCATAACGCACCCGGCCCCGCCGGACGCCCCTGCCGAAGGTCAGTTGCCGCCGTCCAGCGACTCGGTGCGGATCTCGCCTTCGGACACCGGCTGGAAACCCTGCTGCGGCGCGGGCTCGGCGGTGGCCGGCTGCAGCGGCTGGGTGGTGGCCTCGCGGCCCTGCTGCGGCGCGTTGCCCGACACGGCGACCGGCTGCGCGCGCGGCGCCGAGGAGGCCACCGGCGCGGCGGCGCCCTGGGTGCCGCGCTTCTCGCGCGCGGCATAGGTGGATTCCTCCAGGCGATCGCGGAACGCGACCACGTCGCTGGAAGGCGCCGCATTCAGGCGGCTCTCCAGGATCATGCGCGGCGTGGTGCCCTGCCCGTAGGCGTCGAGATTGGCGGCATCGTCGATGGACAGCACCGCGCCGTCCAGCGCCACGCCGGCGAACAGGCCGCGCGCGCGCGACCACGACCAGATCTCGGCCTTGAGCTGGCCGTCGGTGGCGGCGGCGGCACTGCGCCCGACCGGGCCGGCGGCCACGCCGGCGTCGGCGCCCAGGGTGAACTTGCCGTTGACGATGTTGTCCAGGCTGCGATTGTTGCGGAACACCAGGATCACGTCGGAGGACTGCACGCCGGCCTGGAAGCCGATGCTGCCGCCGGTGAGCTTGACGAACACCGGGTTGGACCAGCTGCCATCCGCGGTCTTGACCGACATCAGGCCATGGCCGCGGCGGCCGCCGATCACCAGGCCGGCCTTGATCGTGTCGGGGATGACGATGATCGCGCGGCCCTCGTCGAGCAGCTTGTCGGGGATGGCCTGTTCGGGAATTTCCTGGATTTCGCTCAGCACGCGCACGGCATTGCGGGCGCGCTGGTCCTCCTGCGGCCCGGCCACGGCAGTGGCGGACAACAGGCTGGCGGACAGCAGCAGGGCGAGATACGGCAGGCGGCGCATGGCGGACTCCACAGGTCGATGCACGGAAAGATACGGCAAGGTGTCGAGATTGGAAGTGGGGCGATGAACGGGCGAGGAATGAGCCTGGAGGAACGAGGAACGAGAGGGAGGCGAAAGCAACGGCAGAAGCCGCATTCCTGGCAGAGGCCGTCATCCCGCCCGGGCGGGGATCGCTCTACTTCAGGAGTGGGTGAGGGGGCGTGAGGCGTAAGAAAAAGCAGGGACAGGAGCGATCCCCGCCTGCGCGGGAGTGACGACTCTATCTTCCGGCGGGGATGACAGCCCTGGCTTTGGGCTTTGCCGTTGCTTTTCACTCGCCCCTTACTCCTGCCTCCCCCGCTCCGCTTCACTCGCTCCGCCCTCCCGTTCCTCTTTCCTCCAAACTCGTTGCTGCCTTCTGCCACAATGCGCGCATGTCCGACGCACCCACCACCGCGCTGCTCGCGGTCAACCTAGGCACGCCCGAGACACCCACCGCCCCGGCGGTACGCCGCTATCTGGCCGAGTTCCTCGGCGACCCGCGCGTGGTCTCGATTCCCCCGCTGTTGTGGAAGCCGCTGCTGCACGGGCTGATCCTGCCGCTGCGCGGCGGCCGCTCGGCGCACAAGTACGCGCAGGTCTGGCTGCCGGAGGGCTCGCCGCTGGCGGTGTACACCCGCCGCCTGGCCGCGAACCTGGCCGTCGAGCTGCCGCACTGGCAGGTGCGCGAGGCCATGCGCTACGGCCAGCCGGCGCTGCTGCCGGCGCTGGACGCGCTGGCCGCGGCGGGCGCCACGCGCATCGTGGTGCTGCCGCTGTACCCGCAGTATTCGACCACCACCACCGCCTCGGTCGAGGACCAGGTGCAGCAGTGGCAGGCGCGCCACCGCGACGTGGACGTGCGCCTGGTCCGCGATTACGCCGACGACCCGCGGTGGGTGGCGGCGGTGGCCGATTCGATCCGCGACTACTGGCAGCGGCACGGCCGCGGCGACCGGCTGGTGTTCTCCTTCCACGGCATCCCGCAGCGGCTGGCCGATGCCGGCGATCCGTACCCGCAGCGCTGCGAGGCCAGCGCGCGCGCGATCGCCGCCGCGCTGGAACTGGACGACGGCGACTGGCAGCTGGCCTACCAGTCGCGCTTCGGCCGCGAGCGCTGGCTGCAGCCTTATGCCGAGCCCACGCTGTGGGCGCTGGCCGAAGGCGGAGCGAAGACGCTCGACGTGGTCTGCCCCGGTTTCGCCACCGACTGCCTGGAAACGCTGGAGGAAGTGGCGATGGGTTTCACCGCCACCGTCGCCGAACGCGGCGCCGCCATGCGCTACATCCCCTGCCTGAACGACACACCGGCCCACGCCCGCGCGCTGGCGGCGCTGGCGACCGCGCAGGCGGCATGACCACATCCTTCGAACTGGACGCCGACGGCCTGCGGGTCGCCGGGCTGCGCACCGGCACGCGCGGGGGAATGCCGGTGCTGGCCCTGCATGGCTGGCTCGACAACGCCGCCAGCTTCGTCCCGCTGGCGGCCCGGCTGCCGGAACTGGACTGGGCGATGGTCGACCTGCCCGGCCATGGCCTGAGCGACCACCTCCCCGCCGATGCGGCCTACACCACGCCGCAGGCGATCGTGCAGGTGCTGGCGATCATGGATGCGCTGGGCTGGGAACGCTGCGTATTGCTGGGCCATTCGATGGGCGCGGCCATCGCCAGCCTGGTGGCGGCGGTGGCGCCGCAGCGGGCGCGCGCGCTGGTCGCCATCGAGGCGCTCGGCGGACTTGCCGCCCCGGCCGGGGAAACCGTCACCCGGCTGCGCGCGCACGTGGCGGCGCTGGCCGCGTTCAGCGACAAGCAGCTGCGCGTGTTCGCCGATCTCGCCGCGCCGGTACGCGCGCGCATGCTGGCCAACCAGCTGGGCGAGGATTCGGCGCGGCTGCTGGTCGAGCGCGGCGTGCGGGCCGTCGCCGGCGGCTGGAGCTGGCGCAGCGATCCGCGGTTGATGCTGCCCACGGCAGTACGCATGACCGAAGAGCAGGTGCGCGACGTGCTGGCCGCCATCCCGTGCCCGGCACAGGTGATCTATGCCACGCCGGCACAGGCGTATTTCCCCGAACCGGAACGCAGCGAACGCGCGGCGCTGCTGCCGCAGGGCCGCCTGCACATCCTGCCCGGCCACCATCACCTGCACATGGACCAGCCCGAAGCGGTGGCGGCGGTGGTCCGCGACTTCATCCGCGGCCTTTAGTACCGGGCACGTATCGGCGCGATGCGACTTTTTTTTGTAGGAGCGGCTTCAGCCGCGATGGGGCTTTGCCGGTAGAGCCCATCGCGGCTGAAGCCGCTCCTACGGGTTGGCGAGCAGTTGCCGCATGGTCGCCTTGAGCCGGCGGCCTTCCTCGCGCAGGTAGTCGCGCTCCTGCCGCCAATGCGGGAAGCGCGCCTCCACCTCGGCCCAGAAGGCCGGCGAATGATTGGCCTGCATCAGGTGGCACAGTTCATGGACCAGCACGTACTCGCAGGCCGAGGGACGCGCCAATGCCAGCGCCAGGTCCAGCGCCATCGAGCCGTCCGGCGCCAGCGAGCCCCACTGTGAGGACATCACCTTCAACCGCAGCCGCGCCGGCGCGCGCGGCAGCCCCGGCAGGTAGGCCGGCAGCCAGCGCCCGACATCGGCGCGCATCTGCGCTTCATAGAACTCGCGCAGCACGCGGCGCAGCGATGCCTCGCCGGCCCGTGCCGGCAACTGGATGCAGGCGCCCGCGGCATCCACCTCGATCCGCGTGAAACGGCCGTCCTGCCAGCGTACCGGCAACAGCGCGCCACGCAGCGGCAGGGCACCGGGTTCGCGCAGCGCCAGCGGCGGCGCCAGCAGCCCGTCGCCGCCCAGGCGCGCCAGCTGCTGCTGCAGCCACTGCCGGTTCTCGTGCAGGAAACGTTCTCCGGACACCAGGCTGGCGCGCATCGGCATCGTCAGCCGCGCGCCGCGCTCGTCCACGCTGAGCTTGATCCGGCGCGCACGCGGGTCGCGCACGCGCAGCACGTCGATCTCGGCATCGTCCAGGCGCAGCCGCACGGTGTCGCGCTGGATGCTTGGCGCGGCGGGGGCGATCAGGCGGCGGAACAGGTTGGCCATGCGCCCAGCATAGTCCCTGCCCGTTCGCCGGGCAGGTCGGTGGATGGCCTGTTCAGCTGTCGGCCTTGCTCAGCTTGAACGCCTGCTCCAGCAGCAGGAACAGGCGTCGGATCTCGCCGCTCTGCAGGGCGAAGCGCGCATCGAGTTCGGCGCGCCGGCCTTCCTCGTCGATGTGCTCGAGCTGGTCCAGCGCGCCGTCGAGGAACTTGAGCTTGCGCACGATCAGGTCGTCGCCGAGCACGAAGGACAGGTTGTCCTCGAACACCAGCGCCAGCTTGGTGACCTGCTTGCCGGCGTCCAGGTGCTTGTCGATCTCGTCGCAGCGCAGTTCCTGGTGCTGGCACTTGACCACCGCGCCGCCCTCGACCGGATCCTTCATCTCGCACTCTTCGCCCAGGCTCAGGCCTTCGGGCAGCGGCTCGCCGGCGATCCAGGCGGTCAGGATCGCGCGCGGCGCCACTTCGGCGTTCAGCGGCATCGCCGGGAAGCTGCCGAGCATGCCGCGGATGTCGCTCATCACGTTCTCGCCGGTCTTGCGGCTGGAACTGTCCACCGCGACGTAACCGTGCTGCAGGTCGAGGAAGGCGTCGGTGCGCGAGCTCTTGACGAAGGCGCGCGGCAGCAGTTCATGCAGCAGGTCGTCCTTCAGCCGCTTGCGCTCGCGGCCGCCGGGCTTGCGCCCTTCCTTCTCCTCGATTTCCTCCAGCTTGCGCGCCAGCAGGTCGTTGACCACCGCGCCGGGCAGGATCTTCTCCTCGCCACCGACGGTGAGCCACAGCGCATCGCCGATGCGGTGCGAGAACTGCTCCTTCTCCTCCCGCCCGAACGGCGAGATGAAGCCGCGCGAGCTCATTTCCAGTGCGCCGACCGGCTTGAGCACCACGTGCGGCAGCAGGGTGTCGACCTCGGAGAAATCGACGGAGGTGGGGAAGCGGAACAGGGTGAGATTCTTGAAGAACATCGGGTATCCGGGAACGGGGAAAGGGGATGCGGGTTTTTCCCTTCTCCCGCCGGGAGAAGGTGCCCGAAGGGCGGATGAGGGACGGACGAAGCCATGGATGCCGGAGGCATCAGGACGCCATCGCCCTCACCCCAACCCCTCTCCCGATCGGAGAGGGGCTTCTGGTTCTTCCTGCTTCTCGCCGCCGGCCAGCCAGGTATGCGCGTCCGGCAGCGGCGCGCCATCGCGGCGGCCCAGCGCCAGGAAGTCGAACAGGTTCGGATCGGCCATCTGCGAAGGACGGATGTCGCCCATCGCGCGCGAGATCTGCTCGATGCGGCCGGGGTGCTCCTTTTCCCACTGCTTCATCATCAGCCCGACCTGCTTGCGCTGCAGGTTTTCCTGGCTGCCGCACAGGTTGCACGGGATGATCGGGAACTGGCGCGCCGCCGCGTAATCGATGATGTCGCTCTCGCGCACGTAGGCCAGCGGACGGATCACCACGTGCCTGCCGTCGTCGCTGCGCAGCTTCGGCGGCATGCCGGAGATCTTGGCGTGGTGGAACAGGTTCATGAAGAACGTGGCCACCATGTCGTCGCGATGGTGACCCAGCGCGATCTTGGTGAAGCCGTTCTCCTCGGCATAGCTGTACAGCGAACCACGGCGCATGCGCGAGCACAGCGAACACATGGTCTTGCCTTCCGGGATCACCCGGCTGACCACCGAATAGGTGTCCTGCTCGATGACGTGGTACGGCACGCCGAGTCCGGCCAGGTATTCCGGCAGCACATGCTCGGGGAATCCCGGCTGCTTCTGGTCCAGGTTCACCGCGACCAGCTCGAACGGCACCGGCGCTTTCTTCTGCAGCTGCAGCAGGATGTCCAGCAGGGTGTAGCTGTCCTTGCCGCCGGACAGACAGACCATGACCTTGTCGCCGGCCTCGATCATGCCGAAGTCGGCGATGGCCTGGCCGACCTGGCGGCGCAGGCGCTTGGCGAGTTTGTGGTGTTCGCGCTCGGCCGCGCGCGGATCGCGGGCGCGCGGCGCGGGATCGGGAAGGGGAATGACGGCACTCATCGCACGCATTCTACCGGCTTGGCGGCGCCCCCTCGCGACCGCCGCGACAGCCTGTATGCTCGATGGCCATGGAGACCATGACGCCCGCCGAGATCAGCCAGCGCACCGCCGAACTGCGGGCCGAGCACCGCAGCCTGGACGAACGCATCGCCAAGCTGGCGGCCAACCCGGACGACGACCTGGAAGCCAAGCGCCTGAAGCGGCGCAAGCTGCAGCTCAAGGACTGCATCGCCCGCTTGGAAAGCATGCTGATTCCGGACGAGCCGGCCTGAGCCGGCACCGTTGCGGCGCACCTACGACTCATCCAGTGCGCGCCACACCTGAACGCCCCTGATCATCCGCCGCAGGTGCCAGCCACCGCCGCCACCAGCCGCACCAGGCTCGCCTGCCCGCGTTCGCCGGTCTTGTCGTAGATCATTTTCAGCCGGCCGTGCGCCGTTCCCGGCGTGATGCCGCACTCCCTGGCCGCCATGGCGGCATCGGCGGTGCGGTAGAGCGACATCGCCAGGCGCGCCTCGGCCTCGGTCAGATTGAACAGTGCCTGCAAGGCCGACTTCAGCGAGGGAGGCGCCCGCCTGACCTCGCGCACGAATACCAGCAGGGCCCCCTGCTCGCGCGGCGACCACTCCACCAGGCGGTGGGCAGTCAGCGCCAGCGCGGGATGCTCGCCGGCGTCGCGCAGGACCAGCCGCTCCACGTCCTCGCCCGGCAATCGGCTGGCGCCGCGCAGCGCCCGCTGCAGCAGGCCATGCAGTTCAAGCCCGGGCGCGCCCTTGGCCGCCAGCATGCCCGCCTCGCGCCTCAGCAGGCCACCCTGCAGCAGCGCCTCGCCCGCGGCGTTGCCGCGCACGATGCGCAGATCCTCGCCCAGCACGAACATCGCCACCGGCGAGAACGCCAAGGCCTGCTCGAGCGTCTCCACCTGCCGCTCCAGCCCGTGCATGCGCCGCAGCATCGCGTAGGCATTGATCCAGTGCGGGGTCAGCGCCCGCAGCAGGCCGAGCTCGGCTTCGCCGTATTTCCGCTTCTGGTCGTCGTGGCACAGCGACAGCGTTACCGAGTTCGCACCATCGAACAGGCCCACCGACGCCACCTGCTGCACGATGCCAAGCCTGCGGTAGTAGGCATTGTAGAAATCGCTGCGCTGGAACTCGGCGCGGGGCAGGAAATCCTCGCTGTCGAGCACCTTGCCGGTACCCAGCTGCGGCGTTACACGCTGCATCATCGGATCGTCGTTCAGATCCAGATCGGGCAGCAGCGCATCCATCAATGCGATATCGACGCCATGGATGCAGCTGATGCCCGCGCGACCAGCGGCGACGTCGTGGATCAGCACGCCGGTGATGTGGCTGTCGGTCGCCTCCGCCAACCGCTGGTTGAAAGTATCCAGCGCGGAGAAGTCCAGCACCGAGGCATACAGCGGCTCCAGCAGCTCGCCCAGCACGCGCCTGTCAAACATGCGACGCCTCCCCGGCATGTCCGGCCTTGGGTGGCGTCATCTGTGATCGCGGGTACGTCATTCACCCACCCGCGCTACCGCCGCCAGCAGCCGCATCAACGCCGGCAGCCCCCGTTCGCCGGTCTTGTCGTACATCAGCTTGATGCGGGTCTGCGCGGTGGAGAGCGCGATACCGCATTCCTGCGCGGCCAGGGCCAGATCGGCATGCCGGTGCAGCGCGCAGGCCAGCGTGGCCTCGGCGACCGTCAGGCCGAAGAGCTGGCGCAGATCGATGGCCAACGCCCTGCCCGCCCCCAGGGGCTGCAGGAACAGCACCGCCGCCTGGCCGTCCGCCCGGCCCGGTGCGGCCAGCGGATGGACCGATGCGACCAAGGCGCTGCGCCCGCTCGCGTCCTTCACCACCGCCTTGCCCGCATGGCGCACCTGGCGGCCATCCACGTGCTGGCCCAGCACCGCTTCCTGCAATACCTGCCGCAGCAGCGGGGCATCGACCACCGCCTCCGGCCGCCCCTGGTTCAAGCGCACCGCGTGTCCCTGCCTGAACAGCTGCTCGGCCACCGGATTCATCCGGCTCACGCGCAGGGTTCCGTCCAGCATCGCCATCGCCAGCGGCGCGAGCTCCACCGCCGTCTCCAGCGTTTCGACCTGCCGTTCCAGGCGGCTCAGCCGACGCTGGATCGCATAGGCATTGGCCCAGTGCGGTGCCACCTGGCGCACCAGCGCCAGGTGCTGCTCGGTATAGGGCGGCAGGCGGCCCGAACGGCACACGGTGGCGACGACGACGCCCTCCGCATCGGCCTTGGCGCATAACGCCAGCGACTGCTCCACGTCGCCGCGGCGCAGGTATTCGTTGTAATAACGGGTGCGCTTGAGCTCGGCGCGGGTGGCCACCGTATCGCTGTCCATGAAACCGCCCGCCACCATGCGGTGCTGCGCACGCAGCATCCACAGATTGTCCGCGGCGTACTCCGTCTCGTAGACCGCCGCCTCCGCCGGATCGGCGCCGTACAGCAGTTCCAGCCGGCCGCGGCCATGCCCGCCGTCGTGCACCATCACCGCCCCGGTGACGCTGCCAGTGGCCGCACACAGCACCGCGCTGAACTCCGCCATGCGCTCCGGCTGCAGCGCAGCCGCGTACAGCGGCTCCAGCACCGCCGCCAACTGGCGTCCCCGATCCAAGGCCTTCCCCCTGTTGTCAAGCCCCGGCTGGGAGTGTCTTTGGGTTTTGTGGGTGCGGTCAACTGTCGCAGTCGACATTCTGATCTGCTCACGCCAATGAATGACGAGAGCTGACTAGGCTTATCACAGGGGGCAAGACATGAAAATGAGAAGTTCCACCTTGCCGGCATTGTTCAGGTCCGCACTTTCCATGGCTGCGCAGATCGCCAAAGCCCCAGACATTCCTGGCCCCCGGAAGAACAAACCAGAAATAAAAATACTTTTTCTAGCCTCCATGCTATTGGCCCTTGCTGGTTGCGCCAGCTTCAATGCTCCATGGCGAAAACCCATTCAACCCCTAACCTATCAGGAGGTTTATGGATTTGCTGTTTCAGACAATAAAAACGACCAAGACGAAACCGGCCAGAAGCGGAAAAGTCTGATTGGCTCCAGGTACAACCACCTCCCCGACTACATCAAGAGGATGGCAACCTCTTTTAGAGTTAAGGCCGATGCGTCGCGGAATGCCGATAGCTCCAGAGAGGCAGCGACGGCATTCATTGAAAGCGGAATGACACTGACCAACATGCTTTGCTCGGAATACATGCTGCAGGCAACACAGAAACAACAACAACGTCATTACGGCCGAGACCTAGCGAGCAACACCAACACTGCAATCAGCGCCATTCTCAATCTAACCAAAAGCAGCAATCTCGCCACCGGGGTCACCAGCGCACTCTTCGGGGGTTTGGATGTCAATTATCAAAACTGGGATGCCCATTACGTCGCATCTGTTGATCTTCCCCTTGCCGAAAGGTTAGTTCGCAATGCAATGGCAAGGCAGGCTGAGGACAATGCACGACGGGCCAAAGCCTCCGACTTCAATTACAGACAGGCGGAAAGCAGGCTTCAGCAATATGCCAGCACATGCAGTTTTAATGGCATCAAAACGTTGGTCAATCAGTCCGTTACCGCAGGTAGCAAGAACGTCAGCGTTGACGACACCGGTGCCGCAAATGCCGACAACAACGATGCCTCAAATCTGCAGAAGGGAATGGACCTACAGGAAAGCGCAATCAATGCCGCAAAGAGGTGCGACTTAGGAGCAGCCGCCCTTGCCTTTTCCATGGCAAAGGACACACACCCCATCTACGAGAAAAACAAAACGCTCATTGACGCAATGCAAGACGACTCAACTAACCGCTCAGCTCTTGCCGCAGCACTTAGATCAATAGGCGTCGAACTGACAGACACTTGCCTTGGATCGAAGAAACCATGATCCGGACGAATCCAGCTGACTAACGGCTCCAGAGATGCATTTTATTGGCAATATCTGCAACTATTTATTAAATCGGAGTGCATCCAGTGAGAGCTCAATGCGTGATATTGATACTTAGCTTGCTGTCGTTTGTAGAAAACACGAGCGCTCAAGCCAAGCAGACAGCTGACAGCGCACAGGAGTTTCTTGCCACTATGGCGAGAGAAGAAAAACTCCCGGTCTATGCAAGATTTGCTGAAATTCACTACACGAACATCACCAAAACATACAAGGAAAGAGTATTTAATCCAGAATGGAAATTAAAAGGGGCGCATGAAAAGCCGGAGATCGTCAAAAACAAGGAAGTGGCGATAACCGGCCTTGGGAAAGTCGATTCTTGCACCACTAAGATAACGGAAGGAAAATTCGCCGAATCAGACAAGTCTGGGATATACCAACCTGCAAATTTCAAAGAATCACTCTACACGTTCGAATACAGCCGAGTCCCCCCACTTTATGAACAGCTGAAGCCATCCGTCGTCATTCCCTGGGGGAAAGTAGCTATCACACGTAACGTCCAAGGGGTGGTTGTCGCCATCGATGACCCACGTTTCAGAACAGTTTTCCTGGAATTCCGGACGGTAGATGTTGAAATGCAGGATCGCATTGAGTATGCGATGAAATTCCTGCAGATGAGCTGCGATCCAACTGCCAGTACCGGGTTTTGATGCAGAAGGAGCCCCGCAATGTATCCAGGAAATATTGCGCCCCTATTCTTAGCGTTGGTCTTGGTTCCAGCTGTCGCATCTTCCCAGCAGGTACCTCGTCAACTAGGTGAGGAAGAACTGGTCCAGTTGCACAGAAGCGTGGAAGCCAGCAAGGCAAGAAGCATCGAAGCACAACGACAGGCCGAACTGGAGCGAAAGCGGGAAGAGTTGCGTCGCCAAGAAGAAGCACTTGCCTACGACGACGAGTACTACGAGGATGACGAACCGACCGTCGACACCGCTTCGGCTTTTTTCGGCGCGTTCATCGGCACGCTGAACAGCGAGATGGCGAAGAAGCAGCAGGAGGACGCGCAGCGGCAGCGATTCCTGGACAACGTACGCCGGGAAGCCGAAGCCGTCGACCGGCAACGCCAACGCGACCTGGAGCGGCAACGCCTGGCGGAAGAGCGCGCCCGGCTGGAACGGCAGGCGGAGCAACAGCGCCTGGCCGCCGCGCAGCAACGACAGTCGGCGGCAGGTAGCGGTGACGCTAGGGCGGCCAGCGGCATGGCCGCTGCCGGCACTACCAGCAACACAATGAGCGCCCAGCAGCAGGCTGCCAGGATGCGTGAGGACACCCTGCGCGCCAATGTCGCCACCGAGCGCAAGCGCCTGGCCGAGGAACGCGAACGCAACGCCGCCATGGAGCGCCAGCGGGTAGCCGGCAAGCCTCAGGCGACGACAACCGCTACAGGCGCAGGTACGGCAACGCCGGCATTGGTTTCCGCCACAGCCAAGCCGGCGGCTGAAGCTCGCGACTACGGTCCAGCCAAGGCATGGTGCCGCGCCCGCCGCAATGAGATGGCCAAGCAGACCGAATACCAGTGCATGGGGCCACTGCAGAACCTGCTGTCCTGGTATCCCACGCTCGACGCGCCGCTGGGCATGGCCGGCTGTCCCGGTGGCGAGGGCTACACGCCGACGCCGGAACACGGCGGCAGCAGTTTCAACTGTGGCCGAAAACTGAAAGTGGGCGATCTGCGCATGCCTACCTACGACCCGTATCGCGGCGGCGGGAGCCCAACGCGGGTTACTTCCGGAAACTAAGACAAAGGAGATGCCAATGAAGCTGCAGACCTGTCTGTTGGTGGTGCTTGCCATGGTTTCCAACGTGGCCGGTGCCCAGGAGAAACCGGAAGTCATCAATCTGAAAGGCCACGACTACACGGTCAGTCGCACGTTGCCTGGAGAAATCCTGGGGAGGTACCTCTACGAGGGCAATGGCGAACCCATCGTGGAGATTCGTGCAGACGGCACCGGGGTATTCCAGCCGCACGACGTGCCGGCGATTCCCATCAGGATCTGGATCGACGTGGACGAGAAAGGCACGCCGCGCCGCGAGGTAGGGTCTGAGCTGCGTTATCGCTATACCTTGCTGGTGCAGTACGGGGAGAGCAGCAACGGCAACTATCCGTCAGGCAGCTATGGCCTGCTGGACGTCACCATGCTGAAGGACGAGGGCATCGCGATGGTGCTGGGGGAACGCATCCGCCGTTTATGACACGCTTGCCGTATCGCCGCAGAGTCGTACGGCGGTGCGCCGCGAAGCCGTACATGGACAGCGGACCACGCTCCGTTCCATCGGAGAACAGGCAATGAGATCCGTTCTGTTCGTCTGCCTGTTGTTGGGCTGGCCGCTTCATTCCAACGCACAGGTGGTCGTGTTGGTGCATCCGGACAGCGGTGATTTCGTCGTTGTCCAGAACCATCCGTCGCCACGCGCCGAGGCCATGCGGCGCGCGAACGCGAGGACTCGCGTCGGCAGCTGGAAGCCCCTGCTGAGCAGCATCGTGCCGGGTTATGGGGCGATGTTCTGCTTCCGCCCGAAGGGCGCCCAGACGCGGTACTTCATCGCCGAGGGCAAGGCCACCGGAAGCGAAGCCATCAATGATGCCCGTACGCAGGCAAACGCGGCTGCGCGAGGCAGTGGCGCGACCACCGCCATCTGCGGCAATTGGAACAACCGCAACGTCCATCCTCTGGATGCACAGGGCGCATCGCCGGCCACAGTGCGGCCCACCATCACCACACCTGCCGCAGATCGGGGCGACGAGGCCCCGCGAAAGGAGGGGGAACGCGGCCTGATGGAAACCGTCAGGCGACAGATGCACGAACGGATGGCCTGCGACCCGAAACAGAACAACTGCCCGCCACCCCCCAAGCCCAGAAGTGTGGGAGTACGCGGCTGTGGCCGGTTCGATTCATCCCGCGGCAAGCAGCTGATATCAATATCGAGTCAGCGGCCAGAGGAGTGGGCAATACCCACTCTGCTGATCCAAGCCGAAGCCGGCGCCTTAGGACTATACCTGCTAAGCCGGCTCCTCCGGCTTCACCGCTTCCGGGCTCACGCGCTCGATGGTGTGGCGCAGTTCGCGGCCGAGGATGAACTTGGCGTCCTTGGCCCAGGCGTCGAGGCGGTCGTCGAACAGCAGCTTGCTGTTCTCGTCCGGCCAGACCAGGCGCAGTTCGCGCATCTTCTGGATGAAGCCGCGGAACAGGGTCTTGTCGAAGAACTCCGGCGCCGCCGGGGCATAGAGCAGACTCAGACGCTGCGCGGCCTGCTGGCACAGGCTCTCCAGCTCCGCCGCGCCAAGCACGCCGGGGCCGTTCTTCACCAGCACCGAGATGGCGATGTAGTAACGCTCGAACGCCTGCTGCAGCGAATGGCCGATGGCGCGCAGGCGGAACACCTCGTCGGTCTGGCCGGTGCTGCGCGCGAGCATGCCGCCTTCGTCATCGCCCACCTGCTGCAGCAGGCCTTCGCGCACGAACACGTTGATGGTCTGCTCGATGCGCGCGGCGAATTCGTCCTCGGTCCACGGCAGGAACAGTTCCTGCTGCAGGAACGGGTACAGGCCGCGGCCCAGCCGCAGCAGGCCGGCGCGGCTCATGCGGCGGTTGTTCTGGAAGCAGCACGCCACCCACGAGGACGCGGTGAACAGGTGCAGCACGTTGTTGCGGAAGTAGCTCAGCAGCACCGCGGTGTCGCCGCTGACGCTGAGCACGTCGCCCAGCGGGT